>Ga0209640_10000460_pt1 | contig 31229 bp, 24 predicted proteins | sample RifCSP10_1_FD_184018 | JGI IMG/M metagenome (GOLD analysis project Ga0209640, IMG submission 184018) | Soil microbial communities from Rifle, Colorado - Rifle CSP2_sed 10_1 (SPAdes) (version 2) | ecosystem: Environmental > Terrestrial > Deep subsurface > Rock core/Sediment | place: Rifle... | reverse complement strand
TCGGCGGCTTCGAGCGCGTCCATTGCAGCCAACGCCGCGGGCTCGCCGACTTCGCCCGGCAACTCGAGCTGCACGCCCAGGTTGTCCATGTCACGCAACTCGGCGAGCGAAGGCAGGTCATCCAGGCTCTTGAGGTTGAAGTAGTCGAGAAATTCTCGCGTCGTACCCAGCAGCTCCGGATGTCCGGGCACTTCGCGATGCCCGACCACGCGTATCCAGTTGCGCTCCAGGAGCGTGCGCACGATGTCGGGATTGACCGTGACCCCGCGGATCTCCTCGATCTCGCCGCGCGTCATCGGCTGCCGATACGCGATCAGCGCAAGCGTCTCGAGCAGCGCGCGCGAGTAGCGCCGCGGTCGTTCCTGCCACAGCCGGGAGACTGTCGCGGAGATCCCCCGGCGGACCTGGATCCGGAAACCGCTCGCGACTTCCTTGAGCTCGATGCCGCGCTCGGCGTACTCGGCCTGCAGCGCCGTGAGTGCGGCGCGAATCTCGGACGCCTCCGGGCGCTCGCGTTCATCGAACAGCTCCAGCAGCTGCTCCACCGACACTGGCCGCCCGGCAGCCAGCAGCCCTGCCTCGACCACGTTCATCAACATTCGATCCTGCATCCTAAGGTTTCTCTGCGATGAGTGAACTTGAGTTTTCCGCCAGCGTGTTGTCCGCCACCACGACCAGGTTGGGCGTGCCGCTTCCCGGACGCACGTGAATGGCTGTGTAGGGCTCCGCCTGTACGATCTCGATCAGACCCTCGCGCATGAGCTCGAGGATCGCGATGAACGTGACGGTCACGCCCATGCGCCCCTCCTCGGGGCGAAACAGCCGCGCGAACTCCACGAAGCTCGATTCCCTGAGCTGGCTCAGCACTTCCGTCATGCGCTGGCGCACCGACAGCCTTTCGCGCTGCACCTGGTGGTGCGCGAACATCGCCGAGCGTGCCAGCACGTCCTTGAAGGCCACCAGCATCTCCTGCAGCGTAACCTGCGGCACGAGTCGCACCACGTTGCGCTCGGCCAGCTGCGCGGTCGCTGCAAAAGTATCGCGCTCGAGACGGGCGAGTGCGTCGATGTCTTCCGCGGCCTTCTTGAATCGCTCGTATTCCTGCAAGCGCCGCACCAGTTCCGCGCGCGGATCCTCTTCCTCCGCCAGTCCCTCGACATTCATGCGTGGCAGCAACATGCGCGACTTGATCTCGGCCAACATCGCCGCCATCAACAGGTATTCGCCCGCCAGCTCGAGCTCGAGCTCCTGCATCAGCTCGATGTACTGCATGTACTGGCGTGTGATTTCCGCAATCGGGATATCGAGAATGTTGAGGTTCTGGCGCCGGATCAGATAGAGCAGCAGATCGAGCGGCCCTTCGAAGGCCTCGAGAAAGACCTCGAGCGCCTGCGGTGGAATGTAGAGATCGCGCGGGAGCTCGGTCAGCGCTTCGCCGTCCACGACGGCGAACGGCATCTCGGCCTGTTCCGGCGGCGGCGCGGCCGGCGGCGGTACCGGGGGCGAGGATTCGACGACTCTCAGGTCAGGCTTCATCTAGCCTTCAGCGGTAGTTCAGACCCATTGCCTCGCGCACGTCGTTGAGCGTCTCGCGCGCCACGGCGCGCGCCTTCTCACAACCCTCGTCAATGATGCCACGAACGAGGTCGGGATTGTCCTCGTATTCCTGCGCCCGCTTGCGGATCGCCGCGATCTCCTCGACGACCTTGTCGATCAGCGGTTTCTTACATTCGAGACAGCCGATGCCGGCAGAGCGGCATCCCTTCTGCACCCACTCCTGCGTTTCCGCGCTTGAATAGATCTTGTGCAGGTCCCAGACCGGGCACTTGTCCGGGTCGCCGGGATCCGCACGCCGCACGCGCGCTGGGTCGGTCTGCATGGTCTTGAGCTTTTTGGCGACCTCGTCTGGATCCTCACGCAACCCGATGGTATTGCCGTAGGACTTCGACATCTTGCGGCCATCGAGGCCGGGCACCTTCGGCGTCGCCGTAAGCAGTACCCGCGGTTCGGGAAGGATCGCGACCCCCGTCCCTTCGAGGAAACCGAGCAGGCGATCGCGATCGGCCATGGTGATCCGCGCATTCGACTCCACCAGAGCGCGCGCCTTCTCGAGGGCTTCGGCGTCACCGCCCTCCTGGAACTTCCGCCGCAGCTGCCGGTAAAGAGTGCCGTTGCGCCCGCCGAGGCTTTTGATCGCTTTTTCCGCTTTCTGCTCGAAATCGGGCTCGCGACCGTAGAGATGATTGAATCGTCGCGCGATCTCGCGGGTGATCTCGACGTGGGCGACCTGGTCCTCGCCGACCGGCACGAAGCTCGGCCGGTAGATCAGGATGTCGGCGCTTTGCAGCAGCGGGTAACCCAGAAATCCATAGGTGGTGAGGTCCTGGTCCTTGAGTTGTTCCTGCTGGTCCTTGTAGCTCGGCACCCGTTCCAGCCATCCCAGCGGCGTGATCATCGACAGCAACAGGTACAGCTCGGCGTGCTCAGGTACACGCGACTGGATGAACAAAGTGGCGACACCCGGGTTGAGCCCGGCGGCGAGCCAGTCGATCACAATCTCGCGGACGTACTCTTCGATCCTCGAGGTGTCGGCGTAGCCGGTCGTGAGGGCGTGCCAGTCGGCCACGAAGAAATAGCATTCGTACTGGTACTGCAGCTCCATCCAGTTGCGCAACGCGCCGTGGAAGTTGCCGAGATGCAGCTGTCCGGTTGGTCGCATGCCGGAGAGAACTCGTTTGTTACCTGCAGCACCCGCCAAAAACGCCTCCTCAACCCGTTTCGACGCCGCGCGGCAAGAGCGCCAACGCATCGCGGGACATTCGAGTTAGAAACTGGATGAGCTCTTCGAGCATAAGGCCTTGTTTCGCCTATAGATATCAGGCGACACCTTGCGCCTTGGGGTGACAGGTCGGACGATCTCCTGCGCACGCGGGCGGCGATTATACGCGACTCAGACCGCGCGCCCCGTCGCCGCCAGCTCGAACGGGCGCGGATCGCCGCGACCCTTACGCACGATCGCTGGCACCTCCGACGTCAGATCGATCACGGTCGTCGGTTCCAGACCGCAGTGTCCGCCGTCGAGCACCACGTCGACCTGTTGTTCCAGGCGCTTGCGGATCTCGCGCGCATCGGTCTGGGGCAGATCCTCCCCCGGAAGCAGCAGCGTGGAACTCATGATCGGTTCATTGAGCTCGCGCAGCAGCAACTGCGGCACAGGATGATCGGGAATCCGGATGCCGATGGTGCGGCGTTTGGGGTTCTGCAGCCTCTTGGGAGTGTCGCGCGTGGCACGCAACAGAAACGTGTAGGGGCCCGGCGTGTACTTGCGCAGCAGCCGGTACTGGCGATTGTCGACTCGAGCGTAACGCGCGATCTCCGACAGGTCGCGGCACACCAAAGTGAAGTGGTGGGTCTCATCGGCCATGCGGATGCGGCGGATGCGTTGCATGGCCTCCTTGTCACCGAGATGGCAGCCCAGTGCGTAGCACGAGTCCGTCGGGTAGACGATCACTCCCCCCTCGCGGATGATCTCGGCCGCACGGCGGATCAGGCGGACCTGCGGATTCTCCGGGTGAATTTCGAACAATTGAGCCACTGAGCTATCATACGCGGCCTTTTGATGGCGCCTCGCCGGCGCACTAGGTCTAAGGATGCAGCAGCTCATCGATTTCCTGCCGCTGATCGCTTTCTTCGCCAGCTTCAAGCTGGGCGGCATCTATGTGGCCACGGCGATTCTCATCGCCGCCACTGCAGCGCAGATCGGCGTGCACTGGATTCGGACGCGCACGATCAAGACCATGCACTGGGTGCCCGCGCTGCTGGTGCTGGTGCTCGGCTCGGCGACATTGCTGTTGAAGGATGCTCACTTCATCCAGTGGAAACCGACCGTGCTCATGTGGCTTACCAGTGCGGCGTTCCTCGTCAGCCACTTCATCGGTGCCAAGCCGCTGAGCCGACGATTCCTCGAGAGCACGCTCGCGGAGCACCTGGCGCCGGTGAGCGAGCGGACGTGGAAACGCATCAACCTCACCTGGGTCGTGTTTCTGGCGATGCTGGGCGCGCTGAACCTGTACGTCGCGCAGCAGTTCAGCATGGATACATGGGTGAACTTCAAGGTGTTCGGCATCAGCATCCTGCTGCTGCTGTTCGTCCTTCCGCAGGCGTTCTGGCTGGCGGTGAAGGAGACGCCCGCCGCGGGCAGCACGACTCTCGGCAAGTCCAAGCATGACGCGTGAGCCCTCACTTCAGCCGCCGGCGCACACCGGCATAAGTACCACGCGCCTCGATCGCATCCGTGTCCGGCTCGGGGAACGGTTTGCGCCGACATTCCTCGAAGTGATCGACGACAGCCACCTGCATGCCGGTCACGCGGGCGCGCGCGGCGGCAAGGGCCACTTTCGCGTGTGCATCGTTGCGTCATCATTTGCGGGGCTGGCATCCCTGCAGCGCCACCGGCTCGTCTACGACTCTCTCGCGGACCTCATGGCGCAGGATATCCATGCGCTCAGCATCGAGGCCCTCGCGCCTTCTGAAGTTTCATCTCCACCGGTCGCAACCACGACCCTGACCAAGAGGCCCCCATGAAGCATTTCGTCCTGACCCTGGCACTCGCCCTCGGCATCGCCGGCATGACGGCCTGCCAGAAATCCGATTCGGCTGGGGAGAAGCCTGCGGGCGAGCAGAGCAAGCCCGTGGCGACGATCGACGGCGAGGTGGTCACCACGGAGTTCTTCGAGTTCTACGCCAAGACCCGTAGCGGCAAGCCCTCGAGCGAGCTCACCGAGGAGCAGAGGAAGAATCTCCTCGACGAGATCGTGCGTCTCGAGCTTGCGGCACAGACGGCGGTGAAGAACGGCCTCGATCAAAAACCGGAGACCGCCTCGCAGCTTGAGCTGCAACGACTCAGTGTGCTGGCGGACGCCGCGTTCAAGAACCACCTCGACGGCAAGGCGCCGACGGAGCAGGAATTGCGCGCCGAGTACGAGACTCAGGTTGCCGCGATGCCGAAGCTCGAATACCGTGCCCGGCACATCCTGGTCGCGACCGAGCCCTTTGCGCAGAGCATCATCGACAAGCTGCGCACGGGCGCCGATTTCGCGGAGCTCGCGCGCAAGGAATCGATGGATGCCAAAGAAAGCGGCGGCGATCTCGGCTGGTTCTCACCGGGACGCATGGTGCCGGAGTTTGCCAATGCCGTGGTTGCGCTGAAGAAGGGCGAGACCACGCAGAAGCCGGTGCAGACGCAATACGGCTGGCACGTGATCCAGCTGCAGGAGACCCGCGAGGTTTCTCCGCCGGACTTCGATCAGGTGAAGGAGCGCCTTGGAAACCTCGTCCAGCAGAAAAAGGTGCAAGCGTACGTGGACGAGCTGAAAAAGACCGCCAAGATCGAGACGACGAGCTAGCGGCCGGTCGGACCCGGCCACGAGGCCCTCTCCTATCGACTCATCCAAAGTTCCCCGTCCTGCTTGATTGCGTCAGCACCGGCATGTCGTGTCCCGCGAACTGCAACGCTGGATCTCACAATGCGGGCGGTTGCGTGTGGGGAGGTGTGGATGAGTCGATAGGAGAGGGCCTCGTAGAAGTTGCTCGCCGTCGCCTTCCTTGCTGACTCTTCCACAGATCCCCGTCCTTCTCGATTGACGTGGATGAACCGGCGGCTGATCCCGCGATCGCTGACCGTCGATACAAGGCAATCGTCGCACGTGTGGGGAGATGTGGAAGAGTCAGCAAGGAAGGCGACGGCAGCACGTACGACGCCGACCGCTCAGGTGCTCCGGGCCTTCGCCAGCAACTCCGCGAACTCGCGTTCATCCATCACCTTGACTCCGAGGTCGTGAGCCTTACGCAGTTTCGAGCCGGCATCTGCGCCCGCGATGACGTAATCGGTCTTCTTCGAGACGCTACCGCTCACGGTGCCGCCGAGTGCCCGGATGCGTTCCTGCGCCTCTTCGCGCGAGAGCCCGGCGAGCGTCCCCGTCAGGACCCAGGTCTTGCCAGCGAACGGTGAGTGCCGCGTCGCCGCGACTGGCTCGACCTCGGGCCAGCGAATGCCGCGCCGGCGTAGCTCCTGGATCACTTTGCGGTTGTGGTGTTGCTCAAAAAAGCGCTGCACGCTGGCGGCGATGACGGGTCCGATATCGGGCACTCGTTCGATATCCTCTGCAGACGCCTCCAGCAGTGGATCGAGATCGCTAAAGTGCGCGGCAAGCGCACGCGCCGTCGCCTCGCCCACGTCGCGGATGCCGAGCGCGTACAGAAAGCGGGGTAAGGTCGTGTTCTTGCTCCGCTCAAGGGCATCCAGAAGATTGGCGGCCGACTTTTCGCCCATGCGCTCAAGTCCGGCGAGCTGTTCAAGCGTGAGCGTGTACAGGTCTGCCGGCGTACGCACCAGCTCGGTCGTGACCATCTGGTCAATCAGCCGCGTGCCGAGACCCTCAACATCCATCGCGCGCCTTGATGCGAAGTGACGCAGAGATTCCTTACGTTGCGCCGGACAGAACAGCCCGCCGGTGCATCGGGCGATGGCCTGATCGGCAACGCGCTCAACCGCGGAACCACATTCCGGGCATTTCTCCGGCAGTCGTACCGGCGCCGTGCGCGCCGGACGGCGCTCCTTCACCACCTTGACGATTTCCGGAATCACGTCGCCCGCCCGCCGAATGATGACGGTGTCGCCGACGCGCACGTCCTTGCGGGCAACTTCGTCCATGTTGTGTAACGTGGCGTTGCTCACGGTCACGCCGCCGACGAACACCGGCTCGAGGCGCGCAACCGGCGTTAGCGCCCCGGTGCGCCCCACCTGGAATTCGATCCCACGAACGACGGTCATCTCCTCCTCGGCCGGAAACTTGTGGGCCAGCGCCCAGCGCGGTGCCCGCGATACGAATCCGAGCCGCTGTTGCGCGGTCACGTCATCCACCTTATAGACGACGCCATCGATCTGGTAAGGCAGCTGCGCGCGACGCCGGCCGATCTCCTCGTAATAACCGAGGCAGCCCTCGACGCCTCGTACCACGCGCGCTTCGGGGGAAGTCTTGAGACCCCACTTCCGCAAGGTCGCGAGAATTTCACTCTGTCGGGACGGAATTGAACCGCCTTCGACGTCACCAACCCCATAGAAGAAGATGTCGAGCGGTCGTTCCGCCGTGAGCTTCGGATCGAGTTGGCGCAGGCTTCCTGCCGCGGCATTGCGCGGATTCACGAATGTCTTCTCGCCGCGGGACTCCGCCAGAGCATTGAAACGCTCGAAGCCCTCCATCGGCATGAACACCTCACCGCGCGCTTCGAGCGCTCGTGGATGCTTCTCGCCCCGCAGGTGCAGTGGTATGGCGCGAATCGCGCGCAGGTTGTGAGTGACATCCTCGCCCGTCGTGCCGTCGCCGCGTGTCGCGCCGGCAACCAGTCGTCCGTGCTCATACAGCAGGTTGACCGCCAGACCATCGAGCTTGGGTTCCGCGGCGTACTCGACCACCTCGACTCCCGGCAGGCGCTCGCGCACGCGTCGGTCGAACCCACGCACGTCCTCCTCGCTGAACGCGTTCTCGAGCGACAGCATCGGCAGCCGATGCGTGACTTCGCCGAACTCCGCGAGCGGCGCCGCGCCAACCCGTTGCGTCGGCGATTCCGGCGTAACGATCTCGGGGAAGCGCGCCTCCAGGGCAGTGAGCTCGCGCATCAGCCGGTCGTACTCCGCGTCGGAGACTTCGGGGTCGTCCAGCACGTGGTAGCGATAGTTGTGGTGCTCTATCTGGCGGCGCAGCTCCGCAGCGCGCTCGCGTGCCTCACGCAACGCACTCATCGATGGCTCAGTTCTGCGATGACGCCGGCACCGCGCGCCGCTGCCACTCGGACACCGCCGCCCGCAAGTCGGCCAGTCGTTGCGCAGTCATCGGCGCACCGCGCTCATCCTGCAGAATCCCATGCAGGCGCTCGGCGAGTTGACGTCCGGTGGCGATCATGTCCTCCAGGATTGCGCCCGCCTCCGTCGGCCCCGGCAATACCGCGAACAGGCTCACGCCCGGGAAACGGCGCGTGGCGACGCGTTCGAGGTCAAATGTTCCGGGTTCCACCAGGCTGGCGACGCTGAAGAGCGTCGCACCCTCGAGTGTGGACTTGTGAAAGATCGAAAACTTGCCGTGTTCGAGACCCGCCGCGAGCAGGGCCTCCACGAGTTCGTTGCCGCCGAACCGCTCCAGAGGCGGAGCTGCGAGACGCAGCGTAACAATCTTTTCCTCCGGCCCTCGCGCTGGCGCCATTTCGGGCAGTTCCGCAGCGCGGATTTCCATGTCGCCCAGAATGGGTTCGATGCGCTCAAAGGTGTCGGCGGTCGGATTCGAGAACAGCTCGCGGGCAATCCGATCCTGCGCGGTGCGCGCATCGATGGACGCGGCCGGCTGTGATTCCGCTTTCGGTACCGGCTCGATTTCCAGATCGAGGCCATCGTCGAAGATTACCGGCTCGCGTCCGGGCGCTGCGGTCGCCGTGCGTCGAGGCTTTTCGAGCGCGGCGATGGGAGGTTCCGTGCGCTCCGGCTCACCCGCGCGCGCGGCTGAGTCCGCTGCCTGGTGCGGCCGGCGCGTCTCGCGCCACCACAGTCCGATGCAGAACAGGACGCCGAGCCCGAGCAGAATCCAGCGCAGTTCCGGCATCGCCGATCCTCGAGCCCGTAACGGGCTCTTACATAGCCGCCATGCGCACGGCTTCCTCGACATCCACCGTCACGAGCCGTGACACGCCGGGCTCGCTCATGGTCACGCCGATCAGTTGCGAGGCGAGTTCCATGGTGGCCTTGTTATGCGTGATGAACAGGAACTGCACCCGCTGCGCCATTTCACGCACGATGTCGCAGAAGCGCCCGACGTTGTGGTCGTCGAGGGGTGCATCGACCTCATCGAGCAGGCAGAACGGCGCCGGATTGAGCTCGAAGATCGAGAACACCAGCGCCACCGCGGTGAGCGCTTTCTCGCCGCCCGACAGGAGATGAATCGTGCTGTTGCGCTTGCCCGGCGGCCGGGCCATGACCGCCACGCCGGCGCTGAGAATGTCCTCCCCGGTCATCTCCAGGTACGCATGACCACCGCCGAAGAGCCGCGGGAACTTTTCCTTCAAGCCCCCGTTGATGCGGTCGAACGTGTCCTGGAATCGCTGTCGCGTCTCGCGATCGATCCTGCGAATCGCGGTCTCGAGCGTGTTGAGTGCCTCGGTCAGGTCAGCGAACTGTCGGTCGAGGTACTCCTTTCGCTCCGATTGCTCCCTGAACTCGTCAATGGCTGCGAGATTGACCGACCCCAGTCGCGCGATGCGCTCGCCGGTCTCCGCCACGCTTTGCTCCCATGCCGCGATGCTGGCTTCGGGCGCCAGCGCCGCCAGCAGCGTCACGAGATCGAAGTGCGTCGCGGCGAACTGCTCGGCAATCGACTCGCGCCGCACGCGGATCTCCTGCGCTCCGAGGCGTGCCTCGTCCATGGCGGCGCGCGCCTGCTCGACCAGCACCTCACAGCCCACGCGCCGCTCATCCAGAGCGCGCAGGAGCGCATCTGCCGCTTCCATCGATTCACGAGCCGCCCGCAAATCGGCCTCGACATCCAGCCGCCGCCCCAGGGCGTCCTCGAGCGTGCGCTCCATCTCGGCCAATGGGGTGCTGCCAGATTCGATTTGGCCGGCGAGCTCAACGCGTCGCGCCGCCAGTTGCGCCAGTTGTGCTCGCAGGCGTTCGAGCGCGGCGAGCGTGGAAGCATGCGTCGAGCGGCGCGATTCGAGCTGGACCGCGACCCCGCGCGCGCGTGCCTGATCAGACTGCGCTCGATCGCGCGCCGTCGCCAGCGCCTGGCGCATTTGCTCACGCTCGCTCTCGAGCGTCGGCCGCTGACCTTCGAGCGCTTGCAGGTCCGTGGACGCTTGCTCGAGCCGTGTGCGCGCCTTCTGCAGTGCCTGCTGGACTTCAGCGCTTTCGCTGATCACGGTCTCGACGTCGGATGTCAGGCGTTCGACGCGAGCCGCATCTTCGCCAGCGCGCTCCCGGACGGACTCGAGCTGTGCTCGCAGCCCGGCACTTTCGTGGAGCGCGCGATTGACCTGTGCCTGCAATTCGTCGCGCAGTCGCTCGCAGCGCTCGACAGCGGCGCGCGAATCCGCCAGTTGGGCCTCGAGCCGGGTGACCTGCGCGCCGGCGCGCGCAACCTCTTCCCGGCGTCGAGCGATCTCCTGCTCGCGCTCGATCACACCCTCGTGCGCCCGCGAGTCGCGGTTGACGCGCAGCCAATGTCGTCCGATCCAGACGCCGTCCCGCGTGATGATCGACTCACCCGGGAGCAATCGCTCGCGGCGCGCAAGCGCCTCGGGGAGTGAGTCCGCGGCGAAAACACCACCCAGCAGGGAAGCAAGCGCCGCCGGACCCTCGACGTGCGCCATCAGGCTGGCAGCCGGCGTTGCCGGTGGAGTCACCGAGTCCAGACTGAAAAAACTCACCTGCCCAGCCGTCAGTCCATCGACGACCTCTGCAACAGCATCGAGCCCATCGACACACACCGCTTCCAGATACCAGCCGAGCACGGTCTCGATCGCCCGCTCCCAGCCAGGCCCGACCTTGAGCTTCTGTGCCAGGCGCGGTCGGTCTCCGAGCTGCCGCGCGCTCAGCCATTCCATCACGCGCCCGGGCGCCTGGCCGAGCGCGGCACGCTGCAGGGCTTCGATAGATAGCAAGTCTCCCTGCGCCTGCTGTCCCTGAGCACGTACTTCATCCAGATTCGCGGCGGCGCGCCGTTCCGCGTCCCGTGCTTGCTGCAATGACTCGAGCGACTCCCGCAACTGCTGCTCGAGCTGCACGCATCCCGTGCGTGCGGCACGCTCCCGCTCCACCAGCGATTCGAGCATGCCAGCAGCCTCGTTAGCGTGCAGCGGACCGCGCTCCGCATCGATACGTTCCCGCTGGGCCGCGAGCGTGCGCAACCGGTTGTCGATCTCCTCGATGCGCGCGCGCTCGACTTCGGTCCCCTGTCCCGCTTCACCCAACTCGCGATTGAACTGCTCCCAGCGCGATTGCCATTCCTGCATCGACTGCTCGACCGCCGCAAGCGCCTGAGCGGAGACAATTTCATCCTGGCGTGCGGCTTCGTGCCCGGGCTCCAGAGTTCGCAGCGCCTCGAGCACCTCGTTCGCCTGGGTCTCGTCACGCGTCAGCTGCGCCTGCAGCTCACGCAGCCCCTGCTCGGACTGTTCGAGATCCGCCCGTTGCCGCTGACGTAACTCGCGCGCGTGCTGAATCGATTGTTCGATCCGCGCCGCCTCCGCGCCCAGCTGGTAGTAGCGGGCCTGGACATCATTCAGCTGTTCGGACTGCTCGCTTTGCCGCGAGCGCGCTTTTTCGATCGATGCTTCGGCCGATCGCAGGTCCGCGAGGGTGGCCTGCATGGCCGTTTCACGCTCGCGCATCGTCTGGTCGCGCGCCGTCGCTTCCTGCTCCAGGTCGCGCAGCTTCAGCGCCAGCAGCTCGGCGTTGAGCTTGCGTTCCTCGTCCTTGAGCGCCTGGTAGCGGCGTGCCGTGGCGGCCTGGCGCTGCAAATGACGGATCTGCTTGTCGACCTCCTCGCGCAGGTCGTTCAGCCGCTCGAGGTTCTCACGCGTGTGCGCCATGCGATTCTCGGTCTCGCGCCGGCGCTCCTTGTACTTGGAAATGCCCGCCGCCTCCTCGATGAAGGCGCGCAGCTCATCAGGCTTGGCCTCGATCAGGCGCGAGATCATTCCCTGTTCGATGATTGCGTAGCTGCGCGATCCGAGCCCCGTACCGAGGAACAGCTGTGTGATGTCCTTGCGGCGGCAGCGCGCGCCGTTGATCAGATAGACCGAGGTGCCGTCGCGGGAAACCAGGCGTTTCAGCGACACCTCATTGAAGTTGGCGTACTGACCGCCGATCGCACCGTCGCTGTTGTCGAATACCAGCTCGATCGAGGCCATGCCGACCGGTTTGCGCGCACTCGAGCCGTTGAAGATGACGTCCGCCATCGAATCGCCGCGCAGGTGCTTGGCTGACAGCTCGCCCATGACCCAGCGCACCGCATCGATGATGTTCGACTTGCCGCAGCCGTTCGGACCGACGACGCCGGTGAGATTGCTGGGGAAGTGGATGGACGTGGGATCGACGAACGATTTGAAGCCGGCTAGCTTGATTCGGGAAAGCCGCATGGTGACTTTTGGCTTGCGACCCCGGCGTGGTTCGGGTTGGCGGCGTAGTGTAAAGTAAAAACATCCTCCATTCGACGGTTTTACTGCTTCGATGAGCGCACCCGGCACCCGCGCGCGCCCGAGCACGACGCTCGAGACGTTTCCCAATCCGTCACCGGCACGCGATTACACCATCCGGATGTCGATCCCGGAGTTCACCTGCCTGTGCCCGCTGACAGGCCAGCCGGATTTTGCCACGCTCGAGCTCGAGTACGTTCCGGACGCCAGCTGCGTCGAGCTCAAGTCACTCAAGCTCTACATCTGGTCCTTCCGGGACCGCGGCGCGTTTCATGAGGCGGTGACCAACGAGATCCTGCAGCACCTGGTAGAGGCCATCGCGCCGCGATTCATGCGCCTCAGCGCGCGTTTCAACGTGCGAGGCGGGATCTACACGACCGTCGTGGCCGAGCATCGCCAGCCCGGCTGGTCGCCCCCCGCACCCATCCCCCTGCCCTAGCTGACCGCGGGAAAAAGCACTCAGAGCGGGCACAAATCAGCCGCTTAGGTCGGGTTTGATGTGTCGGCGAGTGGCGACCGGAGCGCCCCTGTACAGACACTAGTGCGTCGGTATAATCGCGCCCCTCTTTTGGGTTCCGGAGGCTTGAAATGCGCGCTAAGAAGGCGCCGGCGAAGGCAAAAGCGAAGAAAGTCGCTGGGCGCAAGACAGCTCAGTCGAAAGCGAGCGCCCACGCCAGGCCAAAGGCCCGCGCCAAGCCCCGGATCGCTCCGAAAGCCGCAAAGAAGCCCGCGCCCGCGAAAAAGCACGTGACCGGCGCAGCGCGCCCAGCGCCCGAAGCCGCCAAACCGAAACCGGCCGCGGCGCGGTCCTGGATACCGCTGTCTGATCGCCAACCAGCGCGATTCATTCTGCCGACACCACACGACGGCGAGGAGGGCGACGCCTCCGAGTCCACCAACCTTCTCGCCGGACCGCGCAACGTCCAGCCGTACATCCCCAGGCGCGGCGAGCAGTACATGAGCAAGGAGCAGCTCGAGCACTTCAGCGAGATCCTGCTCGCGTGGAAACGCGATCTGATGGAGGAAGTGGACCGGACGGTGCTGCACATGAAGGACGAGGCGGCAAACTTTCCGGACCCGAACGATCGCGCCACGCAGGAATCCGAGTTCAGCCTCGAGCTGCGCACGCGCGATCGCGAACGCAAGTTGATCCGCAAGATCGATGAAGCGCTCAAGCGTATCGAGGACGGCAGCTACGGCTACTGTCTCGAGACCGGTGAGGAGATCGGCATCAAGCGCCTCGAGGCGCGACCCGTGGCCACGCTGTGCGTCGAAGCGCAGGAGCGCCGCGAACGGCGTGAACGTCAATACGGCGATCGCGACGACCGCTACCGCTGAAAATTACCGCGGGCGGTTTGCACCCTCCCCGAGCGGATTTCTGCATCTCGGTTCGCTGCTGGCCGCCACTGGCAGCTACCTGCAAGCGCGTGCGCACGGCGGCTCCTGGCTCGTCAGGATCGAGGATCTCGATGCTCCCCGCATGATCCCCGGCGCCGCCGACCAGATCCTGCGCACGCTCGAACACTTTGGCTTCGAGTGGGATGGACCGGTCACGCGGCAAAGCGACCGCCTCGACCTGTATCGGTCGGCGCTCGATCGCCTGACGGAGGCCGGGCTTGTCTATCCGTGCTCGTGCACTCGCCAGGAACTCGCGAGCCATCATTCCGCCGACCCAGCCGAAGAGAACGAAGATTGCTTTTATCCCGGCACCTGCCGTGCCGGTCCCCGGCGTGCCGACGCGCCACATGCGCTTCGCTTCCGCGCGGCCCCTGGAAAGGTTGAATTCACCGATGTGCTACAGGGCGCTTACCGTCAGAATGTCGCAACGACGGTTGGCGACTTCGTCGTCCGCCGAAAGGATGGCCTGTATGCCTATCAGCTCGCCGTAGTGGTCGATGACGGCGAACAAGGGATCACGGAAGTCGTCAGGGGATGTGACCTCCTCAGCAATACCCCACGCCAGATTCTGTTGCGAAAGGCGCTGGACCTGTCGCTGCCGCGGCATCTGCACTTGCCGTTGCTCGTCGAAGCCGACGGCCGCAAGCTCGCCAAGTCGCGCCGCTCGGTTCCGGTTGTGGGTTCGGATGCAACCGCGCAGCTGCACACCGCGCTCGTGCAACTCCGGCAGCAGCCACCGGCCGAATTGGCCCGCGGACACGTGCAGGGCCTCATGACCTGGGCCATCGCACATTGGAACCCTGGGCCCATGGCCGGACTGCGCGAGATCAGGGTGGAAGCAGTCTGAGCGGGCCGATTTGGGGTCACGCCGCGGATGGATTATTGTATGCCCCTCGAGTTCTGCGACGACTGCCCAACGGCTTAAGGCCGATCGCGACCTGCGGCCCGCAGAGCAACTCGCCGGGGGTAACACCAGATGAGTGAGCCGCGAGTCATCAAGAAGTATCCGAACCGCCGCCTTTACGACACGGTTGAAAGCCGCTATATCACGCTCTCGGACATCCGCCGGCTGGTGCTCGACAAGGTGGAGTTCGTCGTCATCGACAAGAAGACCCAGCACGACATCACTCGCAGCATCCTGTTGCAGGTGATCGCGGAGCAGGAACACCAGGGCGAGCCGCTAATGAGCCAGGATTTCCTTTCGCAGGTGATCCGCTCGTATGGCGGCGCCATGCAGGGGCTCGTCGGCAGCTACCTCGAACAGAGTCTCAAGCTCTTCATGAGCCAGCAGCAGCAAGTGCGCGACCGCGTCAAGAGCATGGTCGGTGTGGACCCGGTCGAAACGGTGAGCAACCTGGCGCAGAAGAACTATGCGCGCTGGCGCTCGGTGCAGGACGAAATCTTCAAGGCGCTGATGAACGCCACGGGGCGCGGTCGCGAACGCACCGAAGCCGACGAAGGCGACACCACCGAGCCCCAACAGCAGCGACCGCCAGCCGCCTGACGCTTCCGCTGGCGGGCCACCACGAGCACTGTGCGGGTAGCGGGGTCTTCCCAGCCCGTCTTATCCACATTTACCCGTCCCGCTTGATTGCATCCATTCTGCGATGCTGTATCCCGCGTGCTTCAGCGCCAGATCCCACGATGCGAGTCGTTGCGTGTGGGTAAAGGTGGATAAGTCGGGCGGAGAAGGCCTCGAAGCTAATTAACGTTGCGCATGCTCAGGCGGATGCGTCCCTGCCGGTCCACTTCGAGCACCTTGACGCGGATGACGTCGCCTTCCTTAAGCTTGTCGCTCACGCGTTCCACGCGCTCATCCGAGATCTGCGAGATGTGCACCAGGCCGTCCTTGCCCGGAAGGATCGTCACGAAGGCGCCAAAGTCCATCAGGCGCGCGACCTTGCCTTCATAGACCTGTCCGACTTCGACATCGGCGGTTATCAGCTCGATGCGCCGCTGGGCCTCGCGTCCCGATGCACCGTCGACCGAAGCGATGCGCACGATGCCGTCGTTTTCGATGTCGATCGTGGTGCCGGTCTCCTCGGTGATCGAGCGGATGACCGAGCCGCCCTTGCCGATGACGTCGCGGATCTTCTCCGGGTCGATCTTGATCGTGATGATGGTCGGCGCCCATTCCGACATGTTGGCGCGTGGCGTGCTGATGACGGCGTTCATCTTTTCGAGGATGTGCAGCCGCGCCTCGCGCGCTTGCGCAAGTGCGACCTGCATGATCTCGCGCGTAATGCCATTGATCTTGATATCCATCTGCAGCGCCGTAATGCCGCTCTTGGTGCCCGCGACCTTGAAATCCATGTCGCCCAGGTGATCCTCGTCGCCGAGGATGTCAGTGAGCACCTGGAAGCGCTCGCCTTCCTTGACGAGGCCCATGGCGACGCCCGCGACGCTCTCCTTGATCGGCACGCCGGCGTCCATCAACGCCAGGCTGGTGCCGCACACGCTCGCCATCGAGCTCGAACCATTCGATTCCAGGATTTCCGATACGACACGAATGACGTAGGGGAATGCGCTCATGTCAGGCATGACCGCGAAGATGCCGCGCTTGGCCAGATTGCCGTGACCGATCTCGCGCCGCTTCGGCGATCCCATCATGCCGGTCTCGCCGACACTGAACGGCGGGAAGTTGTAATGGAGCATGAAGGGCTCTTTGCGCTCGCCCTCCAGCGCGTCGATGATCTGCGCATCGCGACCGACACCCAGTGTCGTCACCACCAGGGCCTGGGTTTCCCCGCGAGTAAACAGCGCCGAGCCGTGCGTGCGCGGCAGGACGCCGGTCTTGACGGTGATCGGCCGAACCGTGCGCGTGTCGCGCCCATCGATGCGTTTGCCGCCCGACAGAATTTGGTTGCGTACGATGCGGCTCTCGAGCCGGAAGAACTCATCGCCCACCATATCGGCAGACCAGCGCGGCTTGTCGCCTGCAGTCAGCGCCGCGACCGCCTGTGCCTTGATCTCGGCAATCCGGCCATGGCGTTGCTGCTTCTCGTTGATGCGGTAAGCCTCGCTCACTGCGGTTTCAGCCTGACGCGCAACCGCGCTTTGCAGTTCGGTGTCCGCGGCGGGAGGCTGCCAAGGCCACTTGGCCTTGCCAGCCTCGCGAGTCAACTCGTTGATGACGCGAATGGCCGCCTGCATCTGCTCGTGACCGAACATCACGGCGCCGAGCATGGCGTCTTCCGACAAGCCCGAGGCCTGCGATTCGACCATGAGGACCGCCTCCGCAGTGCCGGCCACGACGAGGTCGAGCTGTGACTCCTTCAGCTGGCTGCGCGGCGGATTCAGAAGGTACTTGCCGTCCTTGTAGCCCACCCTGGCTGCACCGATGGGTCCGTTGAAGGGCATGCCGCTCAGCGCCAGCGCTGCGGATGCGCCCAACATCGCGGGAATGTCCGAATCGACCTCGGGGTTGAGCGACAACACCGTGGCGACGACCTGGACCTCGTTGTTGAAACCGTCGGGGAATAGCGGCCGGATGGGACGATCGATCAATCGCGACGTGAGCGTCTCTTTCTCGCTGGGGCGTCCCTCACGCTTGAAGAACCCACCCGGAATGCGCCCGGCGGCATAGGTTCGTTCCTGGTAGTTGACCGTGAGCGGGAAAAAGTCGCGGCCTTCGATCGCCGTCTTCTGGCCTACAGCGGTGACGAGCACCACGGTATCCGCCACGCTGACCAGCACCGCTGCGTCTGCTTGACGCGCGAGTTCACCGGTTTCGATCGTGACGCTGTGGTCACCGTACACAAAAGTCTTCTTAGCTGCGCTCACGCTGCCTGCCTTGCCGTTGAATTGGGCGGGGAATCATTGGACGTACGCCACCGGTGTTGCCGGCGCGCCGCATTCAGCGCCGCAGGCCGAGCCGTTCGACGAGGGCCTGGTACTTGTCGGGGAACTTGACCTTGAGGTAGTCGAGAAGCTTGCGGCGCTGATTGACCATCTTGAGCAGGCCACGGCGGGAAGCGTGGTCACGCTTGTGAGTGGTGAAGTGCTCGCTCAATCCGTTAATCCGCTCGCACAGCAGTGCGATTTGAACCTCTGGCGAACCGGTATCTGCGGGTCCCCTGCGGTATTGAGCGACGACGACGCCTTTTTGCTGACTATTCAATGACATTGGAGATGATTCCTAAAGCTTTTTCTCTATGCCCCTTTTACGAAGGCGCGCATTCTACCCGCTGGCCGAAAGTGCCACAAGCCGAGAGGACGCTGCGATCAGTCGACGCGGCCTGAGTTTCAGCTCGGCGTCCACCACTCCGAGACCGAGAAAACCGCAATCCGGCCCGTATATGCGCACGGCGCCGGGTCTGGCCCGCGTCTGTGTCAGCGCGACGTTTTGACCATTGAGAAGTCGCGCGGCGAGATCGGCCGTCAGTTCGACGCACGGCCATTCCGATACCGCGCGGTCTGCCGGCAACAGCCACTCTGCCAGCCGCGCGCGATCATCGGCAGCCGTCTGTTCGAGCCGACCGAGCTCGACCATCGGCTCACTCATGAACGGATCGACGCCCAGGCGACGCAGCTCGCTCACGTGCCCGCACGTTCCCAGCGCCGCTGCGATGTCTTCCGCGAGACTGCGCACGTAGGTGCCCTTCGAGCAACGGACACGCAGAGTGATCGAATCAGGATCGAGCATTTCGAACTCAAGCGACGTGATCTCGATTTCGCGCGCGCTGCGCTCCACTTGCACGCCGCGCCGCGCGAATGTGTACAACGGCTTGCCGTGATGCTTGAGCGCGGAATGCATCGGCGGAAGCTGTTCTCGACGGCCGAGAAACCCCGCCAGCACCGCATTCACCGCGATCGGGCTCAGGTCCGGAACGGCGCAGCGCTCCGCCACGTCCCCTTCCAGGTCGCCGGTGGTCGTGCGCACGCCGAGCCTGACGGTAAAGCGGTACCCCTTGTGAGCATCGAGCAACACGCTCGAGAGTTTGGTCGCCTCGCCCATGCAGATCGGCAGCATGCCGCTGGCCAGCGGATCGAGACTGCCCGTATGGCCCGCCTTCTCCGCCCGGAATGCCCTCTTGACCCGTTGCAGGGCGGCGTTCGAGCTCAATCCGAACGGCTTGTCGAGCAGCACGATGCCGTCGACTGCAACTGAATCGCTCACCGAGCAGGTCCCGGATTACTTGGTGGGGACGTCACGAGGCGCGTCCGGATCATCGAGATGACGCTTTTCATCGTCGGCGACGGCCGCGTCGATGAGCGCGCTCAGGCGTATTCCGGCCGCTAATTGCTCATCGGGTCGGAAATGGATTTCCGGCGCCACCCGCAGACTCAACTCGCGGCCGACGAGGCCGCGAAGAAAGCTGGCGGCGCGATCGAGGCCAGCTTGAAGGGCCTTTGCATCGCGGGTTTCCTCGAATGGAAGGTAGAAGACCTTGGCGTGACCGAGGTCCGGCGACACGCGCACGCCGGTTATCGTGATGCTGCCGACCCGCGGATCGTTGATCTCACGCCGCAACAGCTCGCTGAGCACGCGTTGCAGCCCGGCCTCGATGCGACGGCTGCGATGAGGATCACGTGGCATAGGAAAAAGTTGGCAGCAAAGAAAACTCCTACTGGCAGTCAACCGTCAACCCTCAACTGTCAACCGTTCTTGCCACTTCGACCCTCGTATAGCACTCGATCTGATCGCCAGCGCGTACGTCATTGTAATTCTTAACGGCGATTCCGCATTCGGTACCGGCGCGCACTTCGTTGACGTCGTCCTTGAAGCGTCGTAACGACTCCAGTGCACCCTCGAAGATCACGACGTTGTCGCGCAATACGCGGATCGGATAGTTGCGGCGGACGAATCCGTCCACGACCATGCAACCCGCCACAGTGCCGAACTTGCTCGATCGGAATACCTCGCGCACCTCAGCGAGCCCGACGATCTGCTCCTTGACCTCCGGCGTCAGCATCCCCGACACGAGCTGCTTCACGTCGTCGATGGCCTCGTAAATGATGCTGTAATAGCGCACGTCCACGCCGCTGTCCTTGATCGCCTCGCGTGCGGCGGCATCGGCGCGCACATTGAAACCGATGATGCGAGCCTTGGAAGCGGCAGCAAGCGATACATCCGACTCGGTCAGACCGCCAACGCCGCTGGAAATGACCTTGACTGAGACTTCGTCGGTGCTGAGCTTGGACAGCGCGTCACGCAGCGCTTCGCTGCTGCCCTGCACGTCCGACTTGATGAGCAGCTGAATGACGCCCGCCTTGCCGTCTCCCATTTGCAAGAACGCGTCCTCAACCTTCGTGGGGGCGTGTCTCGCCAGCTTGACGTCTCTGAACTTGCCCTGCCGGTAGAGGGCCACTTCGCGCGCCCTGCGGTCGTTCTCCACCACCTGCAGATCATCACCCGCATTGGGGGCGCCGGAAAGACCAAGGACCACGACCGGCATCGAGGGCCCGGCGCTTTCGATTGCCGTGCCCGCCTCATCGAACATCGCACGCACGCGCCCGAACTCCTGTCCGGCCAGGATCGCGTCATTGAGCTTGAGCGTGCCGCGCTTGACCAGGATCGTTGCCACGGGGCCGCGGCCCTTTTCCAGGCTCGACTCGAGCACTACGCCCGCGGCCATGCCGTCCTTAGGCGCCTTGAGTTCGAGCACGTCGGCCTGGAGCACGAGGGTCTCGAGCAGCTGATCGATGCCCTGGCCGGTCTTGGCCGATACGTAGGCGAACAGGTTTTCGCCACCCCATTCCTCGGGGATGACCTGGTGCTTGGCTAGATCCGTCTTGACGCGCTCCGGGTCTGCGTCCGGCTTGTCGATCTTGTTGACGGCGACGACGATCGGCACGTCGGCGGCGCGTGCGTGCTGGATGGCTTCCACCGTTTGCGGCATCACGCCGTCATCGGCCGCCACGACCAGCACCACGATATCCGTGACCTGTGCGCCGCGGGCGCGCATAGCGGTGAAGGCCGCATGGCCCGGCGTGTCGAGAAACGTCACAACGCCTTTGGGCGTCTCGACGTGATAGGCGCCGATGTGCTGGGTGATTCCGCCCGCCTCACCCGCCGCCACCTTGGTGCGACGGATGAAGTCGAGCAGCGACGTCTTGCCGTGGTCGACGTGACCCATCACGGTCACTACCGGGGGCCGTGGCTCGAGCGCACCGCCTTCCGCTTGCTCGATGTGCAGGTCGGTCTCGACCGTGCTCTCGCGGACGAGTCGGGCCGTGTGTCCCATCTCCTCGACGACGAGCACAGCGGTGTCCTGGTCGATCGGCTGGTTGATGGTGGCCAGGACACCCATGTTCATCATGACCTTGATGACTTCGTTGGCCTTGACCGCCATTTTTTGCGCCAGCTCCGCGACGGTGGCAGTCTCGCCGATGGTCACTTCGTGCTTGACCGGCGTTGTCGGCATTTCGAAGGCGTGCTTCGCTTCCGTGGCGAGCGGTGCGCTCCGCGAGCGGATGCGCTTCTTCTTCTTGTAGCGCGCACTCACGTCGCCCGCGACATGCAGCTCCTGCCGGCCATAGCGCGTATGCGCTTCCTCGTGGGGTCGCACCGGCCGCGGTGCCTCCGCCGGCCGCTGTTTCTTCGCAGCCTCCTCACGCTCGCGTGCCTCGGCCTGGCGCCGGGTCTCCTCCTCCGCCTGCCGGCGCACTTCCTCTTCGGTCGCACGCTTGCGGCTGTCCGCCTCGAGCCGTTCGCGGTCACGTCGCTCCTGTTCGGCGCGTTCGCTATCGCGCTTGGCCTGTTCCTCGGCCTCTCGCTTGCGATCGAGCTCCTCCTGCTGCAGACGCGCTTTCTCTTCGAGCACGTCGCGCTTGATGTAAGTGCGCTGACGGCGAACCTCGACATTGACGGTTCGCGCGCGTCCCTGGGTGCTCGCGAGCTTCAGCTCGCTCTGTGACTTGCGCCTGAGGGTGATCTTGCGGGGTGCGGCACCGGTATCGCTGCCGTGACCGTGACTGCGCCTGAGGTGCGTGAGCAGCTCCATCTTTGCCTCGTCGCTGATGGTGTCTTCGGCCCCTGCGACCGCAATCCCGGCCTGGTCGAGCTGCGTGATCAGCCGCTCGACGGGTACTTTGAGAACTTCCGCGAACTGCGCAACGGTCACATCAGCCATGAGCGCTACCCTCCTGGCCAGCCGCCTCGAACCAGTGCGCGCGCGCAGCCATGATGAGCTTCGCCGCCCGATCGGGATCGATGTGGCCAACCTCGGTCAACTCGTCGACCGACTGCTCCGCCAGCTCCTCCCGGGTCCGTACTCCTCCGCGCGCCAGACTCAGGGCGAGATCCGGATCCATCCCGTCGAGGGTCAGGAGGTCATCCGACGGCAGTGCCGATTCGACCGTCTCCTCGCTCGCAATCGCCTGCGTCAGCAGCACGTCGCGGGCGCGGTTTCTGAGTTCCTTGACGATGCCCTCGTCGAATTCTTCGATCGCAGTGAGCTCGCTGGCCGGCACATACGCGACTTCCTCGATGGTCGAGAAGCCCTCCTGTACCAGGATCGTCGCCACGTCCTCGCCCACGTCGAGCTGCTTCATGAACATTTCCTTGAGCTCGCGCGACTCGGACTCGCTCTTGGCGTCGGCAGCCGTCTCGGTCATGACATTGAGCTCCCAGCCGGTAAGCTCGCTCGCGAGGCGGATGTTCTGACCGCCGCGGCCGATGGCCTGCGACAGGCGATCCTCCGCGACCGCGATATCCATGCTGTGTGAGTCCTCGTCCACGACGATGGACATCACCTCGGCGGGCGACATGGCGTTGATCACGAACTGCGCCGGATTCTCGTCCCAGGGAATGATGTCGACGCGCTCGCCGGCAATCTCGTTTGACACCGCCTGCACGCGCGAACCTCGCATGCCGACGCACGCGCCAACCGGGTCGATGCGCGGATCGTTGGTCTTGACCGCGATCTTCGCGCGCACGCCGGGATCACGCGCCGCCCCCAGAATCTGGATCAATCCCTGGCCCACTTCGGGCACTTCGAGCTTGAATAGCTCGATCAGGAACTCCGGCGCGGTGCGCGCGAGGAACAGCTGCGGTCCCCGCGGCTCCGAGCGGACGTCACGCAGGAACGCCTTGATCCGGTCCTGCGAACGGACCGGTTCCCGCGGAATCAACTCGTCGCGCGGAATGAACCCCTCCGCATTGCCTCCCAGGTCGACGAATACGCCATTGCGGTCGACACGCTTGACGATGCCGCTCACGAGGGTGCCGACGCGATCCTTGTACTCCTCCACGACCTGCGCACGCTCGGCCTCGCGCACTTTCTGCACGATGACCTGCTTGGCGGTCTGGGCGGCGATGCGGCCGAAGGCGACCGATTCCATCGGCACCTCGACGTAGCCACCCGGCTCGGCGTCCGCGTCGATGTCGCGTGCGTCGTCCAGTCTAAGCTCGCGCTCGGGGAACTCGAGCTCGTTGGAGTCATCCGCGAACACCATCCAGCGGCGAAACGTCTCGTAGTCGCCGGTCTTGCGGTCGATCGCGACGCGCGCATCCATGTCCTCGCCGTGCTTCTTGCGGGTAGCCGAAGCCAGCGCTGCTTCGAGCGCTTCGAAAATGATCTCCTTGTCGACGCCCTTCTCGTTGGAGACGGCATCCACCACCATCAATATCTCTTTGTTCATCACGTGAACCTCACCCATCGCATTCATGTCACCGGCACGAGCCGTGCCTTGTGGATCTGCGCGTAGCCGAACACCCGGCGTACGCCATCGACTTCCAGGGCAATTCCATCGTCGCGCGCCTCGAGCAACGTGCCCGTGAAGCGCTTGCGACCCTCGATCGGCACTTCGAGCTGCAGCCTGATGCGGTTCCCCGCAAAGCGCCTGAAGTGTTCGGGCTTCCGCAACACTCGGTCGAGTCCGGGCGATGACACCTCGAGCGTGTACTGGCCCGGGATCGGATCCTCGGTATCGAGGATCGCACTCACCTGCCGACTCACGCGCTCGCAGTCATCGAGCGAGATCCCGGGCGGCGCATCGATGTACAACCGCAGCAGACTGCCCGATCCCGCCGGCGCGAACTCGAGCTCCACCAGCTCGTAGCCCAGACCGCTGACGGCCGGCTCCAGCAGGTGAATCAACCCATCGCGCAACACGTCTAATGCCCTACAAACAAAAAATGGGCCCGAGGGCCCATCGTTCGAGTTCTGGCCAGGCCACGAGCCGGCCAAATGAAAAGGCCCCTCGGGGGGCCTGATCTTGGGTTAAGCACTTGTTTTCACAAGCCCCGATTCCCGAGCGAACCGAGGCCGCGGAGTGTAACCGAAAGGCCTCGTCGAGGGAATCCCGCGTACCCGTGCTGCAGCTTGGGAATCGCCCGGTCCACAACGCGTAGGGGTCGGTAACCGTTCGCCGGCCTCACTGAGCCAGCAACCAGCGCGCCAGCCAGCCGTGCACCTCCTGATAGAAGTAACGGCTGTCCTCGCCTTTCAAGATCCAGTGGTTCTCATCCGGAAACACAATCAGGCGGCTGGGAACGCGCTGACGTTGGAGGACAGTCCAGTATTCGAGCGCGTTGTTGAGCGGCACACGGAAATCGTTCTCGCCGATCGTCACCAACGCAGGCGTCTTGAAGCGCTCCGCGTACCGGATCGGGCTCTGAGTGCGCCAGACGGGTCCCTGCTCCCACGGTGGTCCCCCATTCATCACTTCGCGCGGGTACACGGTGTCGCTCGTTCCCCACTGAGACTCCAGATTCACGAGTCCGGCGTGGCTGACGAGACAGCGATAACGGGTGGTGGTCGCCTGCAACCAGTTCGACAGGTGCCCGCCGTAGCTTGCACCGCCCGCGCACTGACGCGACGGATCTATGTAAGCGAAACGTTTGACCGCCTCAGCCGCCGCCTGATTGATTTCCTCGCCGGGAGCCTTGAGCGGATCGCCCTGGATGTTCTGCGCAAATTTCTCACCGAATCCGGTCGAGCCCGTGTAGTTGGTTAGAAGCACGACGTAACCCGGCGCGGCGAGCAGATGATAGTTCCAGCGCAGTACGAACTGGTCACGCCACATCGAATGCGGACCGCCATGAATCATCACGAACAACGGATAGCGCTTCGATTCGTCGAACGATGGCGGCAACACGAGCATGTTGTGGATGCGCCGGCCGCGCTTGCTCGTGAACCAGAAATGCCGCGCGGGTTGCCAGTCGATCTGCGCAGTGCGGTCGGCGTTGAAACTCGTAAGCGCTTCGTGGCGGCCGGCATCGGGCCGGATGCGAACGAGCTCGCCCGGACTGGTAGCGCTCTCCCAGGTGGCAAACAGCGCCGTCGGCGACGCAGTCGGAATGCGCAGGTTGGAATAGGCGCCACTGGCCATTTCGAAGGCGAGCCGGATAACTCCGCCTTCGAGCGGGACCGAGTAGAGCTTCTCATGACCAGCGTCCTCGGCGAGTGCAAAGGCGGTCCGGCCATCGGATGACAGCCCGAAGCTCGATATGGAGCGATCGAGCTGGTTGGTGACAATGCGTGGCTCACCGGGGTTCGGCCAATCGAGCGCTGCGATCCTGGAGAGGGTATAGACCCTTGCTGATTCCTTTTCGAACAGTGCAAAGAGTGTCCCGCCGTCTGCGCTGAAGCGGGGCTCCGACCACGAGTGTCCGCCAACGGTCAACTGCGTCGGCTCCCCGCCGTCAGCCTCGACTCTGAAGAGTTCCGTGTTGGAAAAGGCATATGCGCGCGTGTTCCAGTTGGTGCTTGCCGCAAACACGACCCCATCGCCGTCCGGCGTCCAGGTCGCATCGAGTTCCTCTCCGGAATCGGTCCATCGGCCCGAAAACCCCGGATTGCTCGCGAGCTGCGTTCCCGCCAGCAGGTCGGTGGCAGGCGCCTGCGAGTCCAGCGACTGCACGAACAGGTGCGCCTGCCGCTCAGGGTCCAGCCACTTGTCCCAATGACGGATGGGGAACCCCTCATACCAGCGCACGTTGTACTTGCGCGCCTTCCGCGCCTCCGCGAGACGCTTGTGATCGTCGTCGTTGCGGGCGCCTCGATATACAGTGCTGACGAACAGGATGCGGGTTCCATCGGGCGAGAACTGCGGCGCACGCGCGCCGCTCGAGAGGCTGGTCACGCGCGCCGCCTCGCCGCCGCCCGCCAGGTCGAGAACATAGACCTGGTCCACTTCGTCACCGTCCCGCTTGGTCGAGAAGGCAACGCGCCGGCTGTCACGACTCCAGGCCACCGCACTTTCGCGGGCCTTGTTGGCGGTCAGGCGCCTCGGCGCGGCGCTGCCATCCGCCGCGACGATCCACAGATCGGCAACCTGGTCCTTCTCCTCGTACGCGGGTTCCGTGACAGCAACGATGACCCACTTGCCGTCCGGACTCGGCGCGGGCGCGCCGATGCGCTTGGCGAGCCAAACGTCTTCATGGGTGATGGGTCGCTTGGCCTCGGTCGCCTGAGCCCACGAACCAGCGAAGATGAGCCCCAGTCCGCAGAGTGCGGCTTGGCAACGCCACGGTGAACGCCTTGTCATCGCCTCGATCTCCCATGGCCGATGGGTCCGGCAATGGGTCGGCATCATGAGGGATTCGATGCGGGACTGACCAGTCAGCCGTTGGCTGAGCGGGCGATGCTTTCGGTGTTCGCCAGGTCCTCGCGCAACGTCCGAGCGCCGCGGAAGTAGTGTGCCGCAGCCCAGAGATTGGCCAGACCGACTATGGCCAGCCCGAACGCGAGCGAATGAACGCCCTTCGTGGGCTGCAGGTAGTCGCTGATCACGCCCGCCAGAAACGGGCCCAGCCCCAGCCCGATGAACGTCTGGACGAACAACAGGATCGATGTCGCGACCGCCCGGGTACGCAGCGTCGCCAGGCCTTGCGTGACGGCGAACGAGGGGCCAAAGAACATCGACGCGAAAATGAACATGATGCAGAAGGAGGGAACGACGACCCACAGGTCCTGCGCGAGATAGGACGTGAACTGAAATGGCACCATGATCAACGTGGCGATACCGGGCACCCACATGTACCAGCGGCGGTCGCCGAAGTGGGTACTGACGCGATCGGAGAGAAAACCACCGAGGAAAGTGCCCACGGCGCCGATGATCGAGAACAGGGCGAGCCAGGTCCCGTATTCACCGCTTTGCATCGAGTGCGAGCGCGCGAAGTATGCCCCGTTCAACGCGCTGCCCGAATACCAGACCACCGAATGCATCGCCGCCGCGAGGCACATGTGGCGGAACGACACGTAGCGCCAGAGAAATTTCACGACACTCCAGATCGGCGGTGCCGGCGCGCTCGCGACCGCGGCCGAAGCGTTGTCGGAGTGACCGCGTGGCGGCTCGATGACCGTAAAGCGCACCAGTGCCGCCACCAGCAGGCCGGGGAGCCCAATGAGGAAGAAGGTCATCCGCCAGCCATAGAACTGGTTGCCCCAGCCGCCCAGGAACTGCCCAATCATTGCGCCGACCGGTACGCCCAATGCGTAGAGCGACAGCGCCGTCGCGCGCTGCTCGCGTGGAAAGTAATCCGAGATCAACGCATGCGAGGGCGGCGAACCGCCCGCCTCGCCAATAGCCGTTCCTGCGCGTGCGCCCGCCAGCGTCCAGAAGCCGGTTGCCATGCCGCACAGCGCCGTCATGCCGCTCCAGAGGGCACAGCACGTAGCGAGCACGTTGCGGCGCACGGTCCTGTCCGCCCACATGGCGATCGGCACGCCGAGCGTCGAATAGAAGAACGCGAAAGTGAATCCGCTCAGCACGCCGAGCTGTGTGTCGCTGAGCGCGAATTCGCTCTTGATGGATTGGATCAGGACCGCGAGTACACCGCGATCCATCACATTGACGACGTATCCGAGAAACAGAACGACCAGCACGTAGCGGCGGTACGCCGGCGTGAATGTCACGCCGGCGGCGCGAGCGACGGCCGTCGACCCGATGTCAGCTTGAGCCACGTGCGGTCGGTCAGTGCGTCGCGCTTACCTCGAGGTCCCGCATCCTAAACGAGAGCGACGCACCCGTGTGGGTGCGTCGCTTGCGTGAGCCGGCGCGTGCGGCTACTGGAAGTTGCGCTCGAACGTGAGCCCCCAGGTCTGCGGGGTTCCCGGGTTACCCTGCTCACGCCCGAAGAAGCCGACCAGGCTCAATTTGCCGTTGAAGTATTCCTCGTCGGTGAGATTCTGGCCGTACAGGGCGACTTCCCAGGAGTTGTCCGGCGAGACCCACGTCAAGCGTCCGTTCAAGATCGTATACGCCTCCTGCGGACCCTGGTTGTTGGTCGTAAAAAAGATCTTCGACTGATACACGGCGTCCAGGCGCGGCGTAATCGAGCCGCCCTGCGCCATTCCAAACGCGTACTGCATGCCCAGCGCGCCGGTGAGCTCCGGTGTGCGCTGCGAATAGCACCGATCGCCATTGCAGTTGTCGCCTTCGAACAGGAGGGTGTTGCCCTCGTTGTCGACCAGCTCGTAGTCCACGTAGCCGAATGACCCTTCGACGCGCAAATTGTCCACCGGCTCCGCCAGCAGCTCCGCTTCGACGCCCCAGATCTCCGCCTTGCCGGCATTGATCTCCCGGAACCAGTTGGCGCCCGAGGAGTCGAGCTGCTGCGCGAACGTCTGCTGGTCGTCGTAGCGCGAGAAGAACAACGCGCCGTTCAGACGCACGCGCCGCTCTGCGAGCTCCGTCTTCGCACCGATTTCCAGGGTTTTCAGATATTCCGGCTTGAACGGTTCTGTCTGCAATGCGGTGGCCGGGCGCGGGCTGAAGCCGCCGCCTTTGAATCCAGTGGCGTACTTGATGTAGGTCATCAGGTCGTCGGACCACTCATAATTTATGCCGACGGTGTAGTCCGTGTTCGTCGTCGAGAGCGGCACGAAGGCGTTGTCAATGACGATGCCACCGAAGAAATTCGCCCGGTAGATGGTCGCGTCCTTCTGGTCGTCGGTATAGCGGCCGCCGAGCGTGAGCGACAGATCGTCGGTAAAGTGGAAAGTGCCCTGCAGAAAGACCGCCCAGCTGGTCGTGTCCTGCCGATCGTGCGCGTCGTTCTGGTAGATGATCGTCGGGTAGAGGAAGTCAAAGCCCTGATTGGTATCGTGGGCGTCGTAGTAGAAGGCGCCGGTTGCCCAATCGAGCTTGCCGGCCGTGCCCGTCAGCTGCAGTTCCTGCGTGACCTGCCGATGAGTGCTTACGTCGTAGGTGGCGTTGTTCGGCAACGGCGTGCCATCGGAATCACGACCGAACTCGTTCCACCAGTCCCGATATGCCGTGATCGATTTGAGTCTCAGGCTGTCGGTGAGCTGCCACTCGAGGGTGGCCGACACGCCCCAGTGCTCGAGGTTGTTGACGTTCGGCACCAGGCGGTTCGTGAGTGGATCATCGTAACGGCTGTAATTCGTATACAGATCGTTGGTCACGAAGCGGTCGTCATAGGACATGCCCGCGCCAAACACCGGAGCGGCAAAGACCGCGCCCCAGAACCCGTTCAGGCCATTGGTGCCGTCGATGATCGTGTACTTGTCGCCGGGTCCCTTCTGCCGCTGTTGGGTAATGTCGCCGATGACGTTGAGCTCGACGTTCTCGCTGAACAGGAAACGGAACGCCGCCCGCCCAGACTGCACGTTCTCATCCTGCAGCGTGTCGACGACGCAGCCCGTTCCCGGGGCCACCCTGGAGCCGAGTGCGATGCCCGACAGGCCGCCCGGATAGGCGCCCGGCGTATTGTAGGGGCCGTCTGGAAGGCCCGGTCCGCCAGTCCCAAGCGAGCCGGCTCCATTGACGCACTCGTAGTCGAGCACCTTGAAGAAGCCGTCGGCCGTCTTGCTCGAGAAGGAGAAGCGCGCGAACGCCTTCTCCTCGATCAGCGAGACATCCATCCAGCCGCGCGCGTCGATCCGGTCGTAGCTGCCAATCGTCACGCTGAGAGAGCCGGTCCCGTCGCCCCGGGGCTTCTTGGAAATCAGCCGGACGGTGCCGCCGATCGCGTTCTTGCCGAAAAGTGTGCCCTGCGGGCCGCGCAACACTTCGACCCGCTCGAGGTCGAGCAGATCAAAGATCGCTCCTTGCGGACGGCCGTTGTACACGTCGTCCACGTAGATGGGCACGCCGGGTTCGAACGACAGAATGTTGTCACCAAGGCCGACTCCGCGGATGAACGCCGCCATCGTCGAGCCCCAGCCCGCGCCCAGCGGCGCAATGACCGTGTTCGGCACGAAGGCTTCCAGATCCGTGACGCTGTAGACTCCCCGGGCCTCCAGGTTCTCCCCGGTAAAGGCCGAAATGGCGATCGGGGTGTCCTGCAGGCTCTCCTCGCGGAACTGCGCCGAAACCACGACCTCTTCGAGAACGCCGGTTTCGGTCTGTTGAGCGACCGCCGGAGCCGAAATGCCCAGCGCGGCAGCGGCAGAAGTCATTGCGGCAACCATCGCGATCGTGCGATAGGTGCGTCTCGATTCCCCATTGATCCCGGAAATGACCATAGCTCCCCCTACTTGGCTGATGGATTTCAACGGCTTGATTTCATTTTCAAAAGACGGTAGCACCGAATAACTGGCGAGAGAATGGAACAAAAGACGCGATCAGCTTTCTCGGTACGAGAACTAGATTGAATACGCTGCTTCACATCAACGCCTTTCTGCTCGTCTCCCGGGTGCGCAGCTTTTCCGGTGCGGCGCGTGAGCTCGGCGTCGCACCTTCGGTCGTTACCAAGCGTATTACGCGGCTGGAGGAACAGGTCGGCACGCAGTTGATCGTCCGTTCGACGCGCGGATTGTCGCTGACGGCGGCCGGCGAACGTCTGCTGCCGCGCTTCATGCGGCTGATCGCCGAGCTCGATGAAACCATTCACGGCACGGCCTCCGAAGTGCACGGCATCGAGGGCCACCTGCGGATCAAGGCGCCCACCACCGTGACTTCACTGTTCCTGGGCAACCTATTCAGCGAGTTCCAGGCTCAAAATCCCGGCGTGAGCCTCGAGATCGTGCTGCTCGATCGATCCGTAAACCCGTTCGAGGAGGGGTTCGACCTGGCGGTGGGCGCACGGCCGGCATCCTACCCCGGTGTGGTCGATGTGCCGCTTTGCCCCTACCCGCTCGCCCTGTGCTGCTCGCCGTCCTATATGCGCGACAGACGCGAACCCGAGCATCCCACGGAGCTCTTGGACCATAGCTTCCTGACGTCGGTACTCCTCGGGACGACGCTGCTATTTGACGGTCCGCGCGGAGCCTTGAGCGTCGAGGTTCACTCGCGATTCCATGCGAACGACAGCCGTGTCCTGCTCGAAGCTGCGCGCCGTGGATTGGGCGTTGCCGTCCTGCCTCGCTACCTGGTGGAGGATGACCTGCGGACCGGCCGCCTTATGCCCGTCCTGGCCCAGTTTCCGTTGGCGGTGTTCTGGCTGAAGGCCCTCGTCCCGAGCATCAAGATGAACAAACCCGCCGTGCGCGAGCTGGTCACGTTTCTTAAGGCCCGCATGCATCCGCTGCCGCCGTGGGAACTTGATCAACCCTCGTCCTGATCGATTGTTCGTGAAATGAGAAGGCTGATCGCGCCGCAGGACGTGTTCTGTCAGTGGCTGGCGAAAGTTAACATCTCCTCGTCGATCCGAGCGCGACGATGAAAAAGGCACTCCGCAGCAATTTCGAACCCGGCTCTCCGCGCGAGGCCGTGCGCCGCGCGCAGTGGAAGGCGCT
>Ga0209640_10000459_pt1 | contig 31238 bp, 27 predicted proteins | sample RifCSP10_1_FD_184018 | JGI IMG/M metagenome (GOLD analysis project Ga0209640, IMG submission 184018) | Soil microbial communities from Rifle, Colorado - Rifle CSP2_sed 10_1 (SPAdes) (version 2) | ecosystem: Environmental > Terrestrial > Deep subsurface > Rock core/Sediment | place: Rifle... | reverse complement strand
CCGAAAGGGCCCGGCGGCGTCATAAGCAGTTGAAAGAAAAGGGCCTCGATGTTAGCCTTGCCGCCCTTTCGCGTGACATCGCCGAGCGCGACGAGCGCGACGCCAGCCGAGCGGTGGCGCCTTTAAGGGCAGCGGCCGACGCAATCCACCTGGACTCAACCGGGCTCACTGTGGATTCGGTCGTGGCGCAGATTCTGCGCCTGGCGCACGACAGATTGCGTTGAACGGCCACTGAGAGCCGAGGAGATCGAGAGTGGGGCCATAAGGACGTGGGCCCGTGAATAATTCCCCATGAGGGCCTGGAGTGCCTTCAGGGCCATGCCAAGCGGGTCGTGAGGACCATTCAACTACTTTATGACCGAGAGTTTCGCCCAGCTATTTGAACAAAGCCTGGCCAGCCAGCGGATCAAGCCAGGCACCATCCTGATGGGTCACGTGGTCGAGGTTGGCCCGGATTTCGTGATCGTCAACGTTGGCCTCAAGTCCGAGGCCGTCATCCCCGCCGAGCAATTCCGCTCCGAGAAGGGCGAAATCGAGGTCAAGGCCGGCGATGAGGTCGAAGTCGCGCTCGATACCGTCGAGGACGGTTCTGGGGAGACGCGGCTGTCGCGTGAGAAGGCCAAACGGGCCCGCACCTGGACTCGACTCGAAAAGGCCTTCGAGGCCGGCGAGATCGTCAATGGCGTGATCACTGGCCGCGTGAAGGGCGGCTTTACGGTTGAGATCGAGAACGTTCGCGCCTTCCTGCCCGGCTCGCTGGTCGACGTACGACCAGTCCGTGACCCGTCGTACCTCGAAGGCAAGGCGCTCGAGTTCAAGGTCATCAAGCTGGACCAGAAGCGCAACAACGTCGTGGTCTCGCGCCGCGCGGTGGTGGAGCAGGAGTACAGCGCCGAACGAAACGCGCTGCTCGACAACCTGCAGGAAGGCTCGGTCATCAAGGGTGTGGTGAAGAACCTCACCGATTACGGCGCATTCGTGGACCTGGGCGGAATCGACGGCCTGCTGCACATCACCGACATGGCCTGGAAGCGCGTGAAGCATCCATCGGAAGTTGTGAAAGTGGGTGATGAGATCGAGGTGCGGATCCTTAAATTCGATCGCGAGCGCTCACGCGTGTCGCTCGGGCTGAAGCAGCTCGGAGCCGATCCCTGGGCCGCCATTTCGCGCCGTTACCCGCCCAATACGCGTCTGTTCGGCAAGGTCACGAACATCGCCGACTACGGCTGCTTCGTGGAGATCGAAGAGGGCGTCGAAGGACTGGTGCACGTCTCGGAGATGGACTGGACCAACAAGAACGTCAATCCGGCCAAGGTCGTGCACGTCGGCCAGGAAGTCGAGGTGATGGTGCTCGACATCGACGAGGAGCGCCGTCGCATCTCGCTCGGTCTCAAGCAGTGCAAGACCAATCCCTGGACGGAGTTTGCCGAGAACTACAATCGCGGCGACAAGGTACAGGGCCTGATCAAGTCGATCACCGACTTCGGCATCTTTATCGGCCTGCCGGGTGGGATCGACGGGCTGGTGCACCTCTCGGACATCTCCTGGGACATACCTGGCGAAGAGGCGGTGCGCAATTTCCAGAAGGGCCAGCAGCTCGAAGCCATGGTGCTGTCGATTGATCCGGAGCGCGAGCGCATCTCGCTCGGAATCAAGCAGCTCGCCAAGGATCCTTTCTCCAGCTTCCTCGCCGAGCATCCGAAGGGCAGCATCGTGAAGGGCGTCATCAGAGATGTGGATGCCAAGGGTGCCATCGTCGACCTCGGCAACGGCGTCGAGGGCAACCTCCGCGCTTCGGAACTGTCGCGCGACCGCGTCGAGGATGCGCGCGCCGTGCTCAAGGCCGGCGACGAAGTGGAGGCGAAGTTCACCGGCGTCGATCGCAAGGGGCGCACCATCGCGCTGTCGATCAAGGCCAAGGAAGCGCACGAGGAGGCGGAGGCCGTGCAGAACTACAAGACCACCGAAGCATCCTCGGGTACGAGCCTGGGTGATCTACTCAAGGAACACATCGGCGGACAGGACTGAATGACGGTGCCGGGTTTAGGTTATGAAGTTATCCGGCACCGCTTCAAGCAATGCAGTCCAGACCGGTAACTTCATAACTTAAACCCGGCACCACCGTATGACCAAGTCGGAACTGATCGAGATCATTACGGCCAAGCAGAAGCACCTGCCCGCGAAGGACGTGGAGCTCGCGCTGAAGCAGATCCTCGAGATCATGAGCGATGCACTCGCGCAGGGCGAGCGCATCGAGATCCGCGGCTTCGGCAGCTTCTCGCTGCACTTCCGGCCGCCGCGGCAAGGCCGCAATCCCAAGACGGGCGAGGCGGTGGCCCTCGCCGGCAAGTACGTCCCGCACTTCAAGCCCGGCAAGGACCTGCGCGAGCGGGTCAACAGCGGCGCGAACGAACCGATCCACGACTGAGCTCCAGGGACGGAGCACTCGGAGCCAGTTGCCGGGGAGGGGATGCTGCAGCCCCGGTCGGGTAGGTCCGTCACGGCACTTCCGAGCTACGGCATCGTGAGATCCGAAGCCGACCCACGTCAGAGCTATGTTGGCAGCGATCGCCAAACCGATCTGCCCTCGATACGCGTCCATCCACGTGTCGGCTCAGTGCCATAGACGGGTAACCGTAGAGAACGCATGCGGCTTCGCGCCAGACCTACACCGACCGTGTCTGCAGCAGGAGAAGGCCTGCCTCCGGCTCCTCGTACGTTGACGCTCACCCCTGATCCTTGACGGCTCTTCGGCAGCACCACACACGGCGAGATCGTCGTGCGCTAGGCGCGGGATCGAAGTGCTACAGTGTCAGCCGCGGGCGAGGGTGCCATGCCGCGTGCAATCTACATCCTGACTGGCGTATTCGTTTTCCTGCTCGGCGCAGTGATCGCCGCCGTCAATGACGGGCGATTGCGCGTCGAGCTGCTGTTCGGCGAGGTCGAACTGACCACCGGTCAGTGGTTGGTGATTGCGTTCCTGCTGGGTTGGGTCGCGGGCGTGGGGGCGGCCTGGCGATTCGTGCGCCGTCTGACGAACGAGCGCGCCGACCTGCGGCGCAATCTGCGGCTGGCTGAAGCGGAGCTCAAGAATTTGCGCGCCGTGCCGCACGATGGCGCTTGATTCACCGCTGGTCGTCGCCGCGCTCATTGCGACCGCTGGAGTTGTCGGCTGGATGCTGGGCACGCGGACGCGAAGCGCGGCTCGGCCGAAGCCCGGCCGCCGCCTGCCGGCCGACTATTTCACCGGCCTCGACTACCTGATCAACGAGCAGCCGGACCGTGCAGTCGAAGTGTTCACAAAGATGGTCGACGTCGACACGGAAACCGTCGAGATCCACTTTGCGCTGGGGAGCCTGTTCAGGCGCCGTGGGGAGGTCGACCGGGCGATTCGCGTTCACCAGAACATACTCGACCGTCCCAATCTGCAGCCGGCGCAACGCGAGCAAGCTTTGCTGGAACTCGCCATCGACTACCTGAGGGCCGGGCTGCTCGACCGCTCCGAGCAGCTGTTCCAGAAACTCACCGGATCGTCGACCCATCGCGTCGCGGCCCTGCGCTCGCTCACGCGAATCTACGAGCAGCAACGCGACTGGCGGCAAGCGATCAGCGCTCATCGCCAACTCGAGGCCAGCGGCGCGGAGACTCAAGCGACAGCCGTGGCCCATTGCCTGTGCGAGCTCGCGGAGTCCGCATATGCGCAGGGTGACGTCGCCAACGCGAGGCAGCTGCTGCGCGAGGCGCGGCGTGAACAGCGGCGTTTCCCACGCGCCGCGCTCGCGCGGGCGGCAATTGCACAAGCGGCCGGAGACGATGCCCTGGCAGTGCGGCTGTTGTCCTCCGTGCTGGAACGTGAACCCAAGTTGTTGCTTGAAGTGCTGCCGCGGCTGCGGGCCAGCAGCCAGCGACTCGGCAATCACATGGCACTCACCGCCGTGTTCGCGACGCGTCCGCGCGATATCCAACGCCAGCGCGAGCTGGCGCAGTCATTGATCCTCACCGATGTAATGGAGGACCCGGTCGCTTTGCGCTTGGTGCGCGACTATGTTGCGAGCGATGGCATGTTGCGGGAGTTCGTTGCGCCGCTCGGCGGCGTCGAGGAAATCGACGACGACACGTTGCGCCGGATCGCCCGTCTGCTCGGCCGCGTGCTGGCGCGCGGCCCGCGCTACCGGTGCGGCGAATGCGGATTCGCCGGTCAGACATGGTTCTGGCAGTGCCCCGGATGCAAGAGCTGGGACAGCCTCAAACCGCAATTCGTCGATGTCAGAGAGTAATGCAGTGATCGCACACGAAATCGCGGATTCACGCCGCAATTCCGCTCGGCAATAGTCGCTCTCGCGGCACTTTGCCGTCCGGCGCACAGCCAACCGCGCCGATCCTGAACACTCAAGGAGGAGTCATCCATGAATCGTGCATACGTGATCACAATGCTGGCCGCCTTACTCGTGCCGATCAGCGTCATTGCCGGTCCGGTAAACGTCAATACGGCGGACGCCAAGACGATTGCGCGCGAGCTCACAGGGATCGGCCTGTCTCGCGCCCAGGCGATCGTCGACTACCGTGAGAAGAACGGCCCGTTCAAGACTGCAGACGACCTCGCCAGGGTGAAGGGTGTCGGCATGAAGGTGGTCGAACAGAATCGCGCCAACATCAAGACCGACAAGAGCGAGAAAGTGAAGGCCGCGGCCAGCGAGACCGCAAAAACTGCGCCATCTGACTGAGCGGTCTGCCGGCGCCACTCGGCAACCAAGGCGAAGGTGCGCCTGCACCTTCGCCGGCCTTCACCGCGCGCACCGGTCATTGGGGCCGGTTCGGGTATGATCGTGCCCTGTCTGTCGAGCCATCGAGGCGTCCATGGCACGCGCAAGCTCCATCCGGTCCGCAGTCTTTCCTGTGGCGGGACGTGGCACCCGCTTCTTGCCTGCAACCAAGGCCAGCCCGAAGGAGATGATGCCGATCGTCGATAAGCCGCTGATCCAGTATGCCGCCGAGGAGGCGCTCGCGGCCGGTGCCCGCAACCTCGTCTTCATCACCGGCAGCTCCAAGCGAGCCATCGAAGATCACTTCGATTCCGATCGCGAGCTGGAGGCGGCGCTTGAAGCGCAGGGTAAGCACGAGCTGCTTGAGTCGCTGCGGGGCATCCTCCCGTCCTGGGCCACTTGTGTCTACATTCGTCAGCCCGCGCCACTCGGGCTCGGGCACGCAGTGCTTTGTGCTCGACCCGTCGTGGGGCACGAGCCGTTCTTCGTGCACCTGGCGGACGATCTGATCGACGCGGTCACACCGTGTCTCAAGCAGATGGCAGAGGTGTACGACAGTGAGGAAGCGAGCGTCCTTGGCGTGCAGCAGGTTCCGCGGACGGAGACCGACAAGTACGGCATCGTTGCAACGGGAGCGCGCAACGGTCGGGTGAGCCGTGTGGAAGGGATCGTCGAAAAGCCGAAGCCAGCCGTCGCCCGATCCACCCTGGCTGTCGTCGGGCGCTACGTCCTCACCCCCCGGATTTTCGACAAACTCGAAACGACCGAGCGCGGGGCGGGCGGCGAGATCCAGCTGACAGATGCGATCGCTGCGTTGCTCGAAGACGAGCCCGTGTATGCGTATGAGTTCGAGGGCAAGCGGTACGACTGCGGGAACAAGCTCGGCTACCTGCAGGCCACGGTGGAATACGCCCTCAATCACTCGAGCCTTGGGGCGGAGTTCGAGAAATACCTGCTGGAGCTCGTCGCATCACGACGCAAGCCGGCGTGAAGCGCAGGGGAGGCGTGCAGATGCCATCCAGAAGAAAGACCTCGGGTAGGAAACGCGCGGGCGCACGCCGGGCTCGCCCAGCCGCTGGCGCGGCCAAACCCTTACGCCGCAGATCCCTGCATACCGTGCGATTTCCGGGTGAAACGGCGCGTTATCGGAATTCGCGCGACGGCTTGCTTAAAGCTGAGCGCGAACTGCGACGCCACGTCGAACAGGTTGCCGCCCTGCGTCGCCGGATGCCCATGGGTGCGTCTGTGGCCAAGGACTATGCGTTCGAGGAGGATGGCGCCGATGGCACGGTGCGGACCGTCCGCCTTTCGGAGCTGTTCGTTCCCGGCAAGGAGAGCCTGCTCGTCTACAGCTTCATGTACGGTCCGAACATGCAGCGTCCGTGTCCGTCCTGCACCTGCTTCATCGATGGCCTGAATGCCATGGCGCCACACGTGGCCCAGCGCACCAATCTGGTCGTGGTCGCGCGATCGCCGATGCCGCGCATTCGCGAATTCGCGCGCGACCGGGGCTGGCGCAACCTGCGCTTGCTGTCATCTTCAAGGAATTCGTACAACCCTGACTACCATGGCGAGGACGCCAGTGGTGGGCAATGGCCGGTAATGAACGTCTTCGTGCAGCGAAACGGCCGCGTGCATCACTTCTACGCGAGCGAACTGGTGTTCGCGCCCAGCGATCCGGGTCAGGATCCCCGTCACCTGGACCTGATGTGGCCGTTGTGGAATCTCTTCGATCTCATCCCTGAGGGTCGCGGCAAGGACTGGTATCCGGCGCTCAACTACGCCACGCCGTAGCGCCGGCGGCAGGACTAAGGAAAGGCGCGACCTACTGCCTGCCGGCGGCGTAGTCGCGCCTATGGGTTTACTTCTCGACTTTCTCCGCGACGTTATCGACGGCGGACTGCACTGCCTGTGTGGCTTGCTCGACTGCCGTCGTCGCGCCGGTCACCGCCTGAGTCGCCGTTTTCTCCGCCGCGGCCGTCGCCTGGCTGACACCCGCGGCCGCCGTGCGAATTGCGCGCCTCGCGGTTGTGCGCACCCTGCGTGCTACACGACGCGTTGAAACACCGGCTCTACGGACTGCCTTACGCGTGCCCCGCGCCACCTTTCTGGCGACCTTCCTCGCAGAGCGCTTGGTCTTTCTACCGGCACGTGAGCGCTTACGCTGCGCGGCGCGCGCGGTCCGCTTGGCCTGAACCTTCTTGCCCTTGCTGCTGCGGTGTGTGGTGCGTCGTGCTTTCTTGGCTGCCATAACAGGCCCCCTTTATTGCGCATGTTCCGGTTGTGGTTCTGAGCCAATCTGAAGGTCTCGGCTCCTGCGCTCAGTATCCGCATTCCGCATGGCGGGCGCTAGCGCGGGCCGGCAAATTTGGCTCCGCCGGTTGGACTCGAACCAACGACCTGGGGATTAACAGTCCCTCGCTCTACCGGCTGAGCTACGGCGGAACCGGAAAAGGCGGCGAATTCTCCTCGAGCCTTGGGGGGTCGTCAACCGGCCGGGGCTCAGGCTGTTCGGGACTTGGGAGCCGCGCCGGACAGGCTGCGGCGCAGCCGTTCGAGCGCCTCTTCCAGCGTTTTCATGCTGCAAGCGAACGACAGCCGGATATGGCCCGGCCCGTTGAAACCCGAGCCGGGAACGACCGCGATACCGGCGGTTGCCAGCAGGAATTCAGCAAAAGCGTTGTCATCTTTGCAACCGGTTGCCGCCATCGCTCCTTCGACGTTGGCGAATGCATAGAAGGTGCCCGCGCCTTTGAGACACGACACACCAGGGAGGGCGTTGAGCCCAGCCACGATGAAATCGTGACGCGCCTTGAACTCGCGGTTCATGGCAGCGACGCAGGATTGGTCGCCGTTCAGCGCGGCCGTCGCCGCCTTCTGACTCATGCTGGCGGCGTTCGTCGTGCTCTGACCCTGGATAACCGCCATGGCCGCGACGATTTCGGGCGGTCCGCCGCAATAGCCGATGCGCCAGCCGGTCATGGCATACGCCTTCGAGCAGCCGTTGATCGTGACGGTCCGGTCGTAGAGTTCGGGCACCGCGGTCACGAGGCTGCAGAAGGGTTCGTCACCCCAGTAAATATGCTCGTACATGTCATCGGTGCCGATGACGATGCGCGGGTGCTTGAGGAGTACGCGGCCGAGTGAAATGAGCTCGGCACGGGTGTAGGCGGCCCCTGTCGGATTGCAGGGGCTGTTCAGCAGCAACAACCGCGCCCTGGGCGTAATCGCCGCCTCAAGCTGTGCCGCGGAGATCTTGTAACCCCGCTCCGGACCGGCATAGACAGAGACCGGCGTGCCGTCCGCGAGCAGCACCATGTCCGGGTAGGACACCCAGAACGGCGCCGGGATGATGGCTTCGTCACCCGGATCGAGGAGCGCGGAACACAGGTTGTAGACCGTCTGCTTGGCGCCGTTCGAAACCAGGATCTGGTTGCGCGCGTACTTGATGCCATTATCGCGCTCGAACTTGGCAATGATCGCGTCCTTGAGCTCCGCGATGCCCTCGACCGCCGTGTACCGCGTAAAGCCGGCGCGAATCGCCGCGATGCCTGCTTCCGCGATATGGGGCGGCGTGTCGAAATCGGGCTCGCCAACGCCGAGACCGATGATATCGCGACCCTCAGCCTTCAGCTTGGCGGCGCGTGCGCTGACGGCCAACGTCGGTGAAGGCTTGACGCGTTGGGCACGCTTCGAAACTGTTAGACTCACGGGGCACCAGGGCGGGCTGAAGAGCGCGCGTAGTCTAGCAGGTGCCGGTACCTCCTCGCAGATGGCATCAATATCCAGCAGCAATCCAGGCTCGGACGACTCGTCGCGATTCGCGCTCAAGGCCGACTACCGTCCGGCCGGCGATCAACCCGAAGCGATTGCGCGGCTCGTCGAGGGACTCAACTCGGGGTTGGCACACCAGACGTTGCTTGGGGTCACGGGCTCAGGCAAGAGTGTTGGTTACGACGAAACCTTGCTCGTCCTGGAGCAGCGATCTCGAGGGTTTGAGACCAAACTCGTCAAAGCCGGCCCATTCATTGACGCACTGATCGAGTCGTCCGCCCTGCAGTCCACTGCAGCTGAGGAAACGGAGCGCTACGAGTGTGCTGACGCGGCGTATTTCACGCCAGCTTTTCATCCCGCCGGTGGCGCAACTGCCCTTTACCCGGTCGGGGCGTTCGTGCGCCATCGAGCTCCGCGTAAGATGTTTCAGCTAACGACCGCTTGCGGTCGCGCCGTAACCTTGACTGGTGACCACAATCTGTGGGTCTTGAGGAACGGCATACGCACTCTCATTAGGACCGAAGACGTCCAGGCAGAAGACTGCCTTCCGGTACCCGCCGTGTTGCCCGCAGTCGAAGATTTACAGTGCGTGGACATTCTTCCCTACTTGGCAGACACGACACTATCGGTGTACGCAGAGGAACAGATTCTGCAGTTCGTTGCGGCAGGAGGGCGCGACCAGTTCGATTCGGTGATGAGTGATTCTGGGGTCTACGGCTACGGGAAGTTATACGCGATCCGTCGGCGCCTGCGCGGCCGGGGGCTGCGCGTTGCTCATTATCTGCGGCTTTTGCGCTTGACCGATGGTCTGGCGGGGAGCCGCTCGGCAGTGCCGATCCGCGTTGGCGGCAAGAAGCAAGCGTGCCGTTTGCCTGCGCGCCTGCCACTTACAGATTCGATTCTGGCTTTTTTTGGCTACTACATCGCAGAAGGAAATTCGCAGCATGGTTATCTGATCGTTTCAAATCATGACGTCGGCATACGCGGTCGCATCGTGGATGGCTTGACGGAAATCGGTGTGCCGTTTGCCGTCCGCCCAAGCTCCGACTTTCAGGTGTCATCATCCGCATTGACCCGATTGATGGCACGGCTCTGCGGCAAAGTAGCGGCCTGCAAGCGCCTGCCTGAATTCTGGCCCCGGCTTTCTGATCGTTCCCTGGGCATCTTGCTACGGGCGTATTTCGATGGAGACGGCACGGTTGCATCCGGCGGCGAGGTCATCGCCACGACTGCGAGCGAGCAACTGGCTTCGGATCTCGCCTACGCGCTGACCCGCTTCGGCATTCACGCGCGCCTGCGCCATTGCCGAAAGCGAGCAACGAACTCCGCGCATGCAGGCGGGCTGTACTGGAACGTCGTCATTTCGGGGCAGGCGGACTTGCGGCTATATGCGGACAATGTCGGCTTTGATCACGAGGGCAAGGCATTGCGTCTGCGTGCAGTACTGCGACGCAAGGCCGATACCAACGTTGATGTTGTTCCAATCATGCCGGATACGCTCCGGCAGCTTCGCGAGATGCTCAAGTTGAAGCAGGGAGATCTTGCGGCAGATGTGAGCTGTTCGCGACCGACGATCAGTTGTGTCGAGACTGGTTATCGCCGTCCGAGCCGATCTCTGCTGGTAAGAATTCTCGAGTCTCTCGCCAGACATGCGCGGCGCTCGAAAGTCGCTGAGCTCTCGTGGTGGAGAAAATGGAAGACGCTGCTGGATCTGTGCGAAGTCCGCTGGACACGCATCAAGACATTGCTGCCCGTCGAGTACAACCATCCATTTGTTTACGATCTTTCCGTACCCGGCCCTGAGACTTTTCTGGCCGGCCGGGGAGGGGCGTTCGTCCACAACACATTCACGGTTGCCAACGTGATTCAGGCGCAGCAGCGTCCGACGCTCGTGCTGGCTCATAACAAAACTCTGGCTGCGCAGCTCTATGGCGAGTTCAAGGAGTTCTTTCCAAAGAACGCGGTCGAGTACTTTGTCTCGTACTACGACTACTACCAGCCCGAGGCCTACGTGCCGGCATCCGATACCTACATAGAGAAGGATGCGTCGATCAACGAGCACATCGAGCAGATGCGGTTGTCGGCGACCAAGGCGCTGCTCGAACGACCGGATTCGATCATCGTCGCCACGGTGTCGGCGATCTACGGCCTCGGAGATCCGGAAGCGTATCTCAGCATGGTGTTGCACCTGGTGCGTGGCGACCGGCTGGATCAGCGCCGGTTGCTGCGACGCCTGGCGGACATGCAGTACACGCGCAACGAGCTCGAGCTGTCGCAGGGTACTTATCGCGTCCGCGGCGACGTCATCGACATCTTTCCGGCGGAGTCGGAACGCGACGCCGTGAGGGTCGAGCTCTTCGATGACCGCGTGGAGCAATTGAGCTACTTCGATCCGCTCACCGGCGAAGTGATGCGCAAAGTGCCGCGGCTGACGGTTTTCCCGTCGACCCACTACGTGACGCCCAAGGACCGCCTGATCAAGTCGCTCGACGATATCCGCGAGGAGCTGCGCGTCAGGCTCGGGGAACTGCGTACGGCCGGAAAGCTGGTCGAGGCGCAGCGACTCGAGCAGCGCACACGGTTCGACATCGAAATGATGAATGAAGTCGGGTACTGCGCGGGCATCGAAAACTATTCGCGCTACCTGTCCGGACGGCAACCGGGTGAGCCGCCGCCGTGTCTCTTCGACTACCTGCCCCGCAACGCGATGCTGGTGATCGACGAGAGTCACCAGACCATCCCGCAGCTGGGCGGTATGTATCGCGGTGATCGCTCACGCAAGGAGACGCTGGTCGAGTATGGCTTCCGACTGCCCTCGGCGCTCGACAACCGACCACTTCGGTTCGACGAGTTCGAGAAACTCGCACCGCAGATGATCTGCGTGTCGGCGACCCCAGGTCCCTATGAGCGCGAGCGGTCCGGGCAGATCGTCGAGCAGGTCGTGCGACCGACCGGTCTGGTGGATCCCGAAGTCGAAATCCGTCCGGCCCGCACTCAGGTCGACGATGTCCTGTCCGAAATCAATGCACGCGTGGCGCAGAACGAGCGCGTGCTCATCACGACGCTGACGAAACGAATGGCCGAGGACCTGACGGATTATCTCCACGAGCACGGCGTGCGGGTGCGCTACCTGCATTCCGACATCGAGACGGTGGAGCGCACCGAGCTGATCCGCGATCTGCGACTGGGGAAGTTCGACGTCCTGGTCGGCATCAATCTGCTGCGGGAAGGGCTCGACATGCCGGAGGTGTCGCTGGTGGCGATCCTCGATGCCGACAAGGAAGGTTTCCTGCGCTCGGAAGGCTCGCTCATCCAGACGATCGGCCGCGCAGCGCGCAACATCCGCGGCAAGGCGATCCTCTATGCGGAGAAAGAGACGGGCTCGATCCGGCGTGCAGTCGATGAGACGGATCGTCGCCGGCGCAAACAGGTGGAATTCAATGAGCATCACGGGATCACTCCGCGCGGCATCATCAAGGCGGTTCCGGACATCATGGAAGGGGCGCGAGCCGAGCCCGGCGCGGCGGCATGGCGCAAGCGCGTCGCCGAGTCGACGCCGGGCTACGAGAGGCTGGCACCCGAGCAGATCCTCAAGCGCATCAAGAAGCTCGAACAGGAGATGTTCCGGCTGGCGCGCAATCTGGAATTCGAGGCGGCCGCGAAACTGCGCGACGAGATCGAGCACCTGCGCAAGGCCGAGCTCGGGCTTCCCGACACCAAAACGGCGTGAGCCATTGTCGTGCTCGCTTGCCTCCCCGCCGACCCTTCAGTATCTTTGGCGCCCCTTTTTCGGCCCGAATGCGCCAGGCGCGTAGCTCAGTGGTAGAGCATCACCTTGACATGGTGGTGGTCGCTGGTTCGATCCCAGCCGCGCCTACCAGACATCCATAAAGGGCGACTCCCGGACGCGAGCGCCCTTTTTTGTTGACGAGCGGAAGCATACATCCGATGCCGACTATCACTCTGCCCGACGGCAGCCAGAAGCACTTCGAACGACCGGTGACGGTCGATGAAGTGGCCGCGAGCATCGGTGCCGGTCTGAGGCGTGCGGCACTCGCCGGCAAGGTGAATGACAACGTCGTCGATCTGTCGTTCCTGATCGGCACTGACGCACGCGTGAGCATCGTGACCGATCGCGATCCGGAGGGTCTCGAGGTCATCCGCCACTCGACCGCCCATTTGCTCGCCCAGGCGGTGAAACAGCTCTTTCCCGAGGCGCAAGTGACGATCGGCCCGGTGATCGAGGACGGCTTCTACTACGACTTCGCGTTCAAGCGCCCCTTTACACCCGAGGATCTCGCGGCCATCGAAGCACGCATGAAGGAGATCGCGCGTGCCGATCTGAAGGTCATCCGGACGGTCATGGCGCGCGACGCGGCCGTCGATTTCTTCCGCAAGCAGGGTGAGCACTACAAGGCGGAGATCATTGCGGCAATTCCGGCCAACGAGGCGATCAGCCTCTATGGCCAGGGTGACTTCATCGATCTATGTCGCGGACCGCACGTCCCGAGCACGGGCAAGCTTAAGGCGTTCAAGTTGATGAAGGTCGCGGGTGCGTACTGGCGTGGCGATTCGCGCAACGAGATGTTGCAGCGGATCTACGGGACCGCGTGGCCAGACGAAAAAACGCTGGGCGCCTATCTTCGGAGGCTCGAGGAAGCCGAGAAGCGTGATCATCGCCGCATCGGGCGCGAGCTCGACCTGTTTCACTTTCAGGAAGAAGCGCCCGGCGCCGCATTCTGGCATCCGAAGGGTTGGACCGTATTTCAGTGCCTGATCGCCTACATGCGCGAGCGACAGAGCGCGGCGGGATTCGAGGAGGTCAGTGCGCCGGAGATGATGGATGTGAGCCTTTGGCAGCAGTCGGGTCACCTCGAGAAGTTCGGCGAGAACATGTATCTCACCAAGACCCCGGACGAACGTGTCTATGCCATCAAACCGATGAACTGTCCGGGCCACGTTCAGATCTTCAAGCAAGGTCTGCGCAGTTACCGCGAGCTGCCGGTGCGCCTGGCCGAGTTTGGAAAGCTGCACCGCTACGAGCCCTCCGGCGCGTTGCACGGTCTCATGCGAGTGCGTGCCTTCACCCAGGACGATGCACACGTCTTCTGCACCGAAGAGCAGGTGGCAGTCGAGTCGGCGGCCGTGATCGAGTTGTTGATGTCGATTTATCGCGATTTCGGCTTCGATGATGTACGCGTCAAGTTTGCGGATCGCCCGCCGAAGCGAGTCGGTGACGACGCGACGTGGGACCGGGCCGAGGCGGCGCTGAAGGCCGCGGCGGAGGCCGCGCACATCACGTGCGAGCCCAACCCGGGCGAGGGCGCCTTTTACGGACCTAAGCTCGAGTTCGTGCTGAGGGACGCGATCGGCCGCGACTGGCAATGCGGCACACTCCAGGTGGACCTCAACATGCCGGGTCGGTTGGGCGCGGCTTACATCGACTCGGACAGTCAGAAGCGCACGCCGATCATGTTGCATCGAGCCATCTTCGGTTCACTGGAGCGCTTCCTTGGCATCCTGATCGAGCATCACGCGGGCCGCTTGCCGGCTTGGCTGGCGCCGGTTCAGGCGGTCATCCTTAATATCACCGAGCGGCAGGCCGATTATGTGCGTGGTGTAACTGAAACCTTGAGAAATCAGGGGCTTCGAGTCGAATCGGACTTGAGAAACGAGAAGGTGGGCTTTAAAATCCGCGAGCACACGTTGCAGCGCATCCCCTACCTGCTGGTGGCGGGAGACAGGGAAGTGGAAGCGAACTCTCTGGCCGTACGCACGCGCAACGGGAAAGACCTGGGTTCCATGCCGATCGACGCGTTTGCCCAGCGCCTGTCCCGCGAAGTCGCGAGCCGCGGCCGGGTCATTTTGGAGGACTGATTTATCGCGACAACCAAGCGCGTCAGGCGCAATGAAGAGATATCGGCCCCGTCAGTGCGCGTCATTGACGCCAATGGTGGGCAGGCTGGAGTGATGACCCGCGCTGAGGCCCTGCAGATGGCCTCCGTGGCAGAGCTGGATCTGGTCGAAGTCTCACCGACTGCAGAGCCGCCTGTCTGTCGCATCATGGATTTCGGCAAGTTCCTGTTCGAGCAGAACAAGAAAGCCCATTCGGCCAAGCGCAAGCAGAAGCAGATCCACATCAAGGAAGTAAAGTTTCGTCCAGGAACCGAGGAGGCTGACTACCAGGTCAAACTGCGCAACCTCGTCCGGTTCCTGACCGAAGGAGACAAGGCCAAGGTAACGTTGCGTTTCCGCGGCCGAGAAATGGTGCATCAGGACATCGGACGCAAGCTCCTCGATCGGGTGCAGCAGGACCTCGCCCAGTGCGGCATGGTCGAGCAGCAACCCCTGATGGAGGGCAAGCAGATGGTGATGATGTTTGCACCCAAGAAGAAGTGAGGACAATCGTGGGACTGGGGTCAGGTCTTGCAATCACGTGAGTGATTACAAGACCTGACCCCAGTCTCCGATTATCCGCCGCCTGTAGCGGCCCTGCACCGGTGATTCGGTGCCGAGCCTGTGAGCAGGCTAAACGAAGAGGTAAAGATCGATGCCCAAGTTGAAAACTCACCGGGCGGCGGCCAAGCGTTTTCGCAAGACGGCGAAAGGCTACAAGCGCGCCCAGTCCCACCGTCGCCACATCCTCACCAAGAAGCCCAGCAAGCGGAAGCGTCAGCTGCGCAGGGGCATGATGGTCCACAAGACCGATGTCGACCGCGTCAAGCAGATGCTGCCGAACTGAGCTGTCAAACCTTTCAGGAGTAGTGAGTCATGGCGCGAGTCAAACGCGGCGTCGTCGCTGGACGCCGGCACAAGAAAATCCTCAAGAAGGCGAAGGGCTACTTCAATGCCCGACGCAAAGTCTTTCGGGCGGCCAAACAGGCCGTCATCAAGGCAGGCCAGTACGCCTACCGCGATCGGCGGCAGAAGAAGCGCGAGTTTCGGGCGCTGTGGATCGCGCGGATCAATGCCGCGGCGCGTATCCACGGCCTGTCCTACAGCCGTCTGGTCAATGGCCTCGGCAAGGCGGGCATCGAGATCGATCGCAAGATGCTGGCTGACATTGCTGTCCACGATGCCCCGGCATTTGGTGTGATCGCCGAGAAAGCGAAGGCAGCGCTGGCAGCGTGAAGGCATCTTCTCCCTATCCCGCTTGCGGGAGAGGGAGGGGTGAGGGTCGCGTCGGGTCTCCACAGTGAATGACCTCAATACAATCGTTGAGCAGACGCTGAGCGACATCGCTCGAGCCGCTGATGCCGGTGCGCTCGAGCAGATTCGCGTGCGTGTGCTCGGCAAGTCGGGTGTCATCACCGAGCGGCTCAAGTCACTCGGTACGCTGCCGGCTCAGGATCGGCCCGCAGCCGGCCAGCGCATCAACGAGGCCAAGCAAGCACTCGGCGATGCCATTCAGAAGCGGCGCTCCAAGCTTGAACAAGCGCGGATTGCCGGCGAGCTCGCCGCGGGTCACGTCGATGTAACGCTTCCCGGTCGCGGTCATGCGGCGGGCGGCCTGCATCCGGTGACCAAGGTCCGACTGCGCATGGAAGCGCTGTTTCAGCAGGCGGGCTTCCGGATCGCCGAGGGGCCCGAGGTCGAGGACGATTTCCACAACTTCGAAGCGCTCAACATTCCGGCCAACCACCCGGCTCGCGCCTTGATGGACACGTTTTACTTTCCGGATGGACGGCTGCTGCGCACGCATACTTCGCCCGTCCAGATCCGGGCACTGCGCAAGGGCGCGCTGCCGCTGCGCCTGATTGCGCCCGGTCGCGTCTATCGCTGCGATTCCGATATCACCCACACGCCGATGTTTCACCAGGTTGAAGGCCTGGTGGTGGACGAGAACGTGAGCCTCGCAAACCTCAAGGCGATTCTGCACGGGTTCATGGAGGCTTTCTTCGAGCGCAAGCTCGGCATCCGTTTCCGTCCGTCGTATTTTCCGTTCACGGAGCCGTCCGCGGAAGTGGACATCGAATGCGTGTTCTGCAACGGCGGAGGCTGCCGCGTCTGCAAGCAGACAGGTTGGCTGGAAGTGCTCGGTTGCGGCATGGTGCACCCCAACGTATTCAAGTCGGTGGGCATCGATTCCGAGCGCTGGACCGGGTACGCCTTTGGCATGGGCATCGAGCGCATGACCATGCTTCGCTACGGCGTGAATGACATCCGGCTCTATTACGACAACGATCTGCGCTTCCTGCGCCAATTCCGGACGGGCTGAACATGCAACTCAGTGAAGCATGGTTGCGGGAATGGATCGATCCGTCCTGGGATTCCGCGACGCTCGCCAGGCGACTCACGATGGCGGGATTCGAGGTCGAGGGACGCACGCGCGCCGCTCCGGAATTCAGTGGAGTTGTCGTCGGCCAGATCGTGGAATGCAGTCGGCACCCGAAGGCGGATAAGCTGAGCGTGTGCAGCGTCACGACCGACGGGCGCAACCGCTTGCAGATCGTGTGTGGGGCAAGCAACGCGCGCGCGGGTCTCAAGTCCGCGGTGGCCGTCGTGGGCGCGCAGCTTCCCGGCGGAGTAACGATCAAGCCGGCTCAGCTGCGTGCCGTCGAGTCGAACGGCATGCTGTGCTCGGCCAGAGAACTCGGGCTGGGCGAGGACGCGGAGGGCATCCTGGAACTGCCGGACGATACCCGGATTGGCAAGGATCTGCGGGTCGTACTTGCGCTCGACGACGTGATACTCGAGCTCAATCTGACGCCGAACCGTGGCGATACGCTCAGCGTGCGCGGAATTGCGCGCGAAGTCGCCGCAATCGCGGGGCGGAAACTCGCTGAACGAAAGCAGCCGAGGATTGCCGCGAAGCACGCCGAGAGAATTCCGGTCACGCTCACTGCCAGACAGGCGTGTCCAAAGTTTGTGGGGCGCGTGATTCGCGGCGTGAATGCTCGCCAGCGCTCACCGCTATGGCTGCGGGAGCGGCTCCGTCGCAGCGGCTTGCGCCCCATCAATCCGATCGTCGACGTCACCAACTACGTGATGCTCGAACTCGGCACGCCGATGCACGCGTACGATCTCGGCAAGCTGCGGACGCACATCGATGTGCGATTCGCGAAGCGTGGCGAGCGCCTGAAAGTGCTCGACGGTCAAGTGCTCGAACTCGACGTGCAGGATCTCGTGATCGCGGATGGTTCCGGTGCCGTGGGGCTCGCCGGCGTGATGGGCGGCGAGCGCACGGCCGTGGATGAGTCGACGACCGATGTCCTGTTGGAAGTGGCCTTCTTTTCGCCCCAGGCGATTCGCGCCAGTGCACGACGCCATGCACTGATCACGGATGCCGCACAACGATTTGAGCGCGGTGTCGACCCCAAAGCGCAGGAAGGATCAGTGGAGCGCGCGACGCAGTTGCTGACATCGCTTGCGGGCGGCGCACCGGGTCCCACCACGGTGGCGTCGGCATCGAAGCGGCTGCCTCGCACGCTCGCGGTGGCGTTGCGTCGTTCGCAACTCGAACGCCTGCTCGGTGTGTCCGTGACCGATGCCAGGGTGAAGAAGATCCTCGAAACCCTCGGGATGAGTGTGAAGAAGTCGAGAACGGGTTGGCACGTGACACCGGCTTCGTATCGCTTCGACATCGGCATTGAGGCGGACCTGGTAGAGGAAGTCGGGCGCATATTTGGCTACGACAACGTTCCAGAGACTGATGCGCGCATACCGCAGCGGTTCCCGCCGCTTACCGAAAGTCGCGTGGCGATCGATCGCTGGCTGCTGGTGATGGCCGACCGGGGCTATCAGGAGGCCATCACCTACAGCTTTGTGGATCCGAAGCTCCAGCAGCAGCTGTTTCCCGACTCGCAGCAGTTGTTGTTGAATAACCCGATCGCCGCTGATCTCGCGGCAATGCGGGTGTCGTTGTGGCCGGGACTGCTCGCTGCCGCGCGCGAGAATCTGCGGCGCCAACAGGATCGCGTGCGCTTGTTCGAATCGGGTCACCGGTTCGTCGTGAGCGACGGCGGGCTGGAAGAGTCGGCGGCGGTGGCCGGGCTCGCCATGGGCGCGGCATTACCCGAGCAATGGGGCGAGAGTCGACGCACGATCGACTTGTATGACATGAAGGCCGATGTCGAAGCGCTATTCGACTCAACGGGGCAAGGTGGCGAGTTCTCGTTCGAAGCCGCTTCGATTCACTGCCTGCACCCTGGACGCACGGCACGTATCCGGCGCGCCGACAAGGTCGTCGGTTGGATCGGCGAGTTGCATCCCGAACAGGTGCGCGCTCTGGATTTGACATATACGCCGTTGTTGTTCGAGCTCGAAACGTCGGCAGCACTCGAAGCTAAGGTGCCTGTTTTTGAAGAGATTTCAAAATTCCCCGCGATTCGGCGGGACCTGGCGATCGTGGTCGACGAGTCCGTGCCTCTGGCGGCAATCCGCGAACATGTTAGTGTTGGCGCCCTAAGCCTGTTGCGCGACCTGCGTGTCTTCGATATCTACCGGGGAAAGGGAGTAGATTCTGGACGAAAAAGCGTCGCTTTAGGCTTGATTTTCCAAGAATCTTCACGCACGCTAACGGACCATGACGCTGACCGGATCGTGGCTGCGGTGGTCGAGCGGCTGCGACGTGAGTTGAACGCCACCATAAGAGATCAATAACAGCATGGCACTCACCAAGGCGGAGATGGCGGAAGCCCTTTTCAACCAGCTGGGCCTCAACAAGCGCGAGGCGCGCGAGCTGGTCGACATGTTCTTCGAGGAAGTCCGTGCGGCGCTGGCAATCGGCGAGCAGGTCAAGCTGTCCGGCTTCGGCAACTTCGACTTGCGCGACAAGAACCAGCGTCCCGGCCGGAATCCCAAGACCGGCGAGGAGATCCCGATCAGCGCGCGGCGCGTGGTGACGTTCCGTCCGGGCCAGAAGCTCAAAGCGCGGGTCGAGGCCTATGCTGGAACCAAGCAATAACGATGAATTGCCGCCGATCCCGGGCAAGCGGTATTTCACGATCGGCGAAGTGAGCGACCTGTGCGGCGTGAAGCCGCACGTGTTGCGTTACTGGGAGCAGGAGTTCCCGCAGCTCAAGCCGGTCAAGCGCCGTGGCAACCGCCGCTACTACCAGCGCCAGGACGTGATCGTGATTCGCCAGATCCGCAGCCTCCTGTACGAGCAGGGCTTCACGATCGGCGGCGCGCGCAATCGTCTGACTGGCGACGAGGCGCGCGAGGATCTGAGCGTGAGCGCGCAGATCGTCCGCCAACTCAAAACCGAGCTCGAGGAAATCCTGCGCATTCTGCGGCGCTGATTCGCTGTCTGCTCTTGCAATTTCTTGCCCCCTCTCCCGCTTACGGGAGAGGGTAGGGGCGAGGTTCCACTCCCGCTCCCGCTTGCGGGAGAGGGTTGGGGTGAGGGTTCCGCTCGGGGTATCATCCGCCTCGCGATTCGATCGCGACCTTCCTTTCCTGGTTCGGGGCGTGGCGCAGCCTGGTAGCGCACTTGCATGGGGTGCAAGGGGTCGCAGGTTCAAATCCTGTCGCCCCGACCAATCTGAATCGCTTCAGCGCGCGAGGTCCAGGCTCGAGAGGCTCGCTTCTCTTGCAGCCCCCGCGGCCGCCGCGCGCTTTCGGTCAGTGACGTCTCGATTGACCTCGAGCACGAGCCATCGTCCGTTTCGCTGAGACATGAGCGAAAGTCGCGCTTCGACTTCCACGGTGCGGCCGTCGCGCGTTGTGTGGTGCAGCTCACCCACCCACACGCCGTAGCGGGCAAGCATCGACTCGAGCTCTTTGACGGGCTTTCGTGTGACGGTTCGCAGGAGATCGTGCGTGACTTTCCCTTGCGCCTCCTCCGGGCTGTACCCGTAAAGCTGCGCGGCGGCCTGATTCCAGTACAGGATGCCGGCGCCCTCCATTTCCCAGATGATGATTGCGTCGTGCGTGTACTCGAGGAGTTCGGAGTGCCACCACGGGGTTTCCGCGGTAGGCGCCGCACCCTGCAGACCAAGCGAAACCTTGGAGGCGACTGATGCCGCATCACTCGGCGCTGCGGGCACTTTAGATACATCCGCAGCAAGCCGCGATCTCTTGGCCCTTCGAGCCGCGTCCGCGACAACGATGTCGACTTGGGCTTGCAGATAGCCAGTGCCGAGCGATGCAATCGGTGCAACCGCGACGCGAGCGACCAACAGGCCGAATCGCCCGAAGGCAGCCCGTGCAACGAGGAGTACCGAGGCAGCCACTTGCAGCGCGACAGAGCTGCGCCTGTGCGGGCCGAATGTGTGCCGGTCCTGCTGGCGACGAAATCGAAGCGCGATGAGGGGGTGCTCTGGCCCAAGGCTCCCCGCAATCACCGTCACCGAGTCCCCAGTCGCGAGCGGCGGCCGACCGAACCGCGAAGTCCGAAACGACACTAGTTCATGGTCAATCGTGAGTCGCGTGACGGGGCTGTCTGAGGCGATCTCATTCACCGTCCCTTCTACGACTTGCAGTAGCACCGGTAACTCCCCTTGGATATACCTGAGCATGCCAAGAGAGCAGGCAACATCCTACGCTTCGGGTCACCCTTCGGTGGCGAGTGTGACTTATTCAGCGTTCTATCGCGGATCTGGCTTGCCGTCGGCCGGCATCAGGGGATCAATGAATCGTCGTGCGGACGATGCTTGAGTGCCGACTCTCCAGGCCGCCGGTGGTGTACGCCACGACGGCGAAGTACCAGGTGGCCGCCGAGAGGTTGTCGATCGTATGGCGCATGAGACCCGCGTTCGCGAGCTCATCGGACTCGGTGAGCTCGTCCATGCTCGTCCCGTAGAGCACTCGGTAGCCGGCAAGCGTGGTCAGGGGACTGCCGTCCTCATGCACCGTCGGCGGCTCCCACGAGAGCGTGGCCGAGCCGTTGGAGAACTCATTGACCGCAATCGAAAACGGCGCGAGTTGTGCGCTCGTCTCGCCGTCACTCACGGCGATCAGGATATCCTCGTAGATGCCCACGTCCGCCGCGGTCGGCTTACCTGACAGTTTGCCGAGCGTAGAGTCGAACGCCGCCCAGGCGGGCTTGTTGGTGATCTCAAAGGTCAGGGTATCGCCGTCGGCGTCGGTCGCGCTCGGCGTGAAGCGGTACGATCGGCCGAGGGTTACCTCCGTGAGTGGCGTACCGGAGATCTCAGGGCCTTTATTGCCCTCGGGGTCTTCATCCTTGAGACAGCCGGCGATAAGGACGAGGATGGCAGCAAGAAATGCGCGACAGGCAGAAAACTTTTGCATCGGCTCCCCCAATAAAATCGAAGGGCCGACGCAAAGTCGGAAACAACCAAGCTGAGCCATTCACGACAGCTCTTGCCGGCAACCCCGCTATCTCGACGCCCTCGCGCTCGGAGACCGGAGGCTTTGCGTCCCCGCCTTGCGGCGGGTCTGCCCTTCACGAACGGTGCTAGTAAACAGCGATCAGCGCTGCGATTCAATGTCTCAGAATGCCGACATAAGGCAAATGACTGGGCAGGCGCGTGTCCTCGATCGATTTGGGCGACAGAGCTGCGGCGGCGCGGAACTCGGGATATTCTGTCCGGACAAAACGTCCGGGCGTTAAGTGAAATAGAACAGGCGGGGCAGGGCCTCCCACCCGTATTATCCGCAGCCTAGGGGACAAAGCTCATGAAAAAAGCGGGGACTGTGGTGCATCGCGTGCTGGCGATCGCGGTGACCGCGTGGTTGGCTACGAACCTGTGGACCTCGCCCGCGCATGCTCAGCAGCTCGCCGACTACAAACTGAGTCCGGGCGATCAGCTCGAGATCTCCGTGTGGAAGGAGCCCGATCTCACCAAGACCGTCATCGTGCGTCCGGATGGCAAATTTACGGTGCCCCTTGCAGGCGAGATCAACGCGGCGGGGCGCACCCTCACGCAGGTGCAGACTGACGTCACGACCCGGCTGCTCAAATACATTCCCGAGGCCGTGGTGACGGCAGCGCTCGTGGTCATGGAGGGCAATCGCATCTACGTGATCGGTCAGGTGAACAAGCCCGGCACGTTTGTAATGAATCCTCGCTTCAACGTGTTGCAGGCCCTGAGTGTCGCCGGAGGACTCACGCCGTTCGCCGGCGCCAATGACATCATCATCCTGCGCAGCTCCGGCGGTCAGCAGCGCGTGATTCCGTTTCGGTATGGCGAAGTGGTCAAGGGTCGAAATCTCGAGCAGAACATGACACTGGAAGCCGGCGATGTCGTCGTTGTGCCGTAAGCTCGCCGGAGTCGTGGTGGTGTTGCTTGCCGGCAGTGCGAATGGTTGGGCACAGCAAACCTATTTCGTGCCCACCGTCGAAGCAGCGGCCGAGTGGAATACCAATCGTGAACTGATCACGGTCCCGGCGCTCGAGGACGAAAGCGTTGGCTATCGCCTGAATGCGCTGGCACTTTGGGGCCGGCGAACAGAGCGCAGCCAGTTCGAACTGCGCCCGCGAGTGCAGTTCCAGGAATTTCCGGACCGCGAGGGCATCGACCCCGTGGAATACTTCCTGGATTTGCGTGGCGAGCATCGCACGTTGAAGGGCGAAACGGCGCTGTTCGCGCGTTATGCGCGCCAGGACGTTTACAACGCCGAGTACGGCGACGCCGCGTTCGATGAATTCGATCCCGACCGCCCCGACGTCACGAGCAGCGGCATCGTGTTTGTGGGCGGCACCCGCGAGACGATCGAAGTTGAGCCGTCGTTCCTTTACGAATTCTCAGAACTCACGAGCATGAGCGGGCTCATCAATTACCGGAAGGTCGACTACGGTGATGAATTCCTGACAGAGCGCGTGGGATATGAATCGCCGTACGCCGAGCTGATGCTGATCAGAGCGCTTGGGCCCTTGGTCGAGTTCGCCATCGGCCCCTATGCCTCGCGCTCGGAGGCGAATGACGGCTCGAATGAAACGGATACGCTCGGCGCAAAGATCAGCCTGGGCTACAAGTGGTCCGAGACGATGTATTTTACCGCCGCCGCGGTGGGTGAACGCGACGAGATCACGGATTTCACGCCCACGCCCGTCGAGGATTCGGTCACCGACTGGGGACTCGAATTCACGGGCTATTACCGCAAGCGATTGGCAGGTGTGCGGTATTCCATCGGCCGGTTTCTTACGCCGAGTACATTCGGCACGCGGAGCACGAAGGATCAGATCCGCGTGCAGTACCTGCGGCCGTTGTCCCCGCTGATGACGTTTAGCGGAGCGGTGCGCTTCACGCGCGATCAACGCGTCGGCGACACCGCAAATCGGGATCGCGATCGCGCGCTTGCGGAGCTGACCTTGACCAGAAAGTTGACGCCCACGTGGTATGTCTCAGGCGAATATCGCTACGTGTGGCAGGATCTCGGAGGGGGCGGCGGCGAGGCCGACAATAACGGGATATTGATCACCGTGGGTTACAAGGGCCTCAACCCCGCACGACAGGGGCAACATGAATAGCCCGCCTGACAAGGTGCGCTCACTGGGCGACTACACGCGACTGGTGCGGCGCCGCTGGCCCTATCTGGTGACCATCATACCCGCCGCCTTGCTGCTCTCCATTCTCATCGCGTATCTGTTGCCGCCCGTCTACAGGGCATCCGGCACGCTAATGCTCGAGCCATCATCGCTTCCGTCAAAAATGATTCCGACGGTCGTCGGGCAACTCGAGAGCGACAATAATCTCGACGCGAGCCAGCAACTCGAGCTGCTGCGCCGGCGCGTTCTGACAACGGACAGCCTGCTCGAGATCGCACAGGCCATCGACCCGTACCCGGAAGACGGCAACGTTGACCTCGCGCGGAAGGCATCGCGCATAGCTCAGGACACGTCCGTGGAGGCCGTGGATCCCGTCACCCTGGAGCCGCGCGACTACTCGACCTCGTTTTCGATTTATTACCACAATTCAAGTCCGCAACGCGCCGGCACCGTCGCGGAGAAGGTGCTCGAGCTCTTTGTCACCTTCAATCGGCGCATGCGTGCCGAGCAGGCTGAGGAGGCCTATCGGTTCCTGCAGGCACAGGCCAAGCAGCTCGAAAATTCGATGGACGGCATGGAGACGCGTCTGGCGGCATTCAAGGCCAAGTACGGCGACGCGCTTCCCGAGGCGCAGGCTCGAAACCTCACGGGCGCGGATCGAGCGCAGCGTGACATCGATATCGTTGAGCGCGAGATTCTGGCGGCTGAAGAACGGGAGAGCCTGCTCCAGTTGCAGTTCGATGCACTGAGCCCAAGTCTCACGGCAACCGTGGGCGACTGGCGCGCGGAGCTCGCGCGATTACGCGGTGAGCTCTCGCTCGCCGAGCAGAAGTACACGGCGGAGCATCCCGACGTCAGGCGGCTCAAGCGTGCGATTGCCGACATGGCGGCGCAGGGTGCGGCCTCGGAGGCGGCTCAAACTGCGGCTCCCGATAACCCGGAATACCTGCGCATTCGCAGTCAACTCAACGGCGTGCGCCGCGAGCTGTCGAATCTGCGTGGCAGCGCGGCCCGCGTGCGTGGAAGCCTTGCTGAGTATCAGCGAAACGTTACGACGGCGCCCAACGTGGAGCGCGAATACATGCAGCTCGCGCGTGAGTACGAAAACACACAGAACCGCTATCAGGACGTGCAGGAGAAGATCAAGGCCGCGTCGCTGTCGCAAGTTCTGGAGAGCGAGGCACGCGGCGAGCGGTTCACCTTGATTCGCAATGTCTCCGTTCCGCGCAAGCCGTATTCGCCGAACCGCCTCGGCATCGTCCTGCTCGGCCTCGTGCTGGGCGGCGGTATCGCCCTGCTGATTGCGGTCATGGTCGACGCATCCGACCCCACCGTGCGGGGTTCCGAGGATTTGCAGGACATCTTCGCTGCGCCGATCGGGGCTGTGCCTGTCATCCTCAACCGCGCCGACAGGCAGCGGCGCAAGCTCGTATGGGGGTCAGTATCGGCCGCGTATCTGGTCGCGGTCAGCGTGGTAGCGGCGGTGGTCGCTTCTTCCGGGCAGTGATGGTGGGAATCGAGACATGGTCATAGAGCGAGCCCTCGAAAAACTCAAGAAGGCCGGTGACAGCCGGGGCAGCCGATACACTCCACTGACGGAAACGGCCTTGCAACGCGCCGGGCGTCGTGTCGGACGGCGCGTGGGCGACACGCCGATTCAGCGTCACCAGTTCCCACGACTGCAGATCAACGCGGACCTCGTGGCCGCCTATCGTGTGCTCGTTGACGACACCAGCGAGACCGAGAACGCCCAGGCGAGCGCCGCCTACCGGATACTGCGAACGAGGCTCATGCACCGCATGGTCAGTAATAACTGGACGAGCCTCGCCATCACGAGCCCGGGTGCGGGAGAAGGCAAATCGCTCACCACCCTCAATCTGGCGCTGAGTTTCGCGCGCGGGCGATCCGGCGACGTCTTTCTGCTCGATCTGGATCTACGCAGCCCAAGCATCTGCCAGTACCTCGGCGTCGATCCCCCGCATGATCTGGCGAGCTACTTTGCCGGCTCGGGCAGCCCGAACGACGTGTTCTTCACGATCGGTGTCGAGAACCTGGCGATTGCCGGCAGCTCAGCGCCCAGCGAGCGCGCATCGGATCTCATTGCTTCGGCGCGGTTCGAGGAGTTGCTCGCCTCCATCGCGACACTTTCTGCAGATCCCGTCGTGCTGCTCGACCTGCCGCCATTGCTCGTCACCGATGAGGCGCTGCTCGTCGCACCACGCGTCGACGCGGTAGCACTGATAGTCTCGGAAGGTCTCACGCGGCGCGACTATCTTGAACGCGCCAAACAGCTGCTCGAGGAATTCGCCTTTGCGGGAGTCATCCTGAATCGCGCGTCGGAGACGTTTGGAGCAGATAGCTATTACGGCTACCGCTACCGCGAATCCAAGCCTTGAAATACTCCTCGGCGCACGTCGCCAAGAAGCGCGGCACACCGATAGTGTCACCCCAACCCGTTATCGGCACGCTGCCGGGGGCGGGGCGTGAATGAAGTTCTACTCTCGCGCTCACGCGCGTCGTTCGCTCTTTCACACCGCCATCTTCAGAACGCTCTCACAGCTCGCCTCGGTTGCGAGTTATGTCGTCCTGGTGCGGGGCATGACCGAACAGACGTTCGGCATCCTGAACATTCTATACGCCGTCATTCCAGTCATCAGCACGGCGGCGTCGCTCGGAATCGAACAGACATTACGCCGTTACCAGCCTGAGTACCTGCAGGCCGGCCAAGCGCAGGCGGCTGCCTGGCTGGTGCGTGCTGCAGCGTCCGCGCGCTTCGCAACGAACGTCGCCTTGCTGGGAATTATCATTCTTCTGTGGCAATGGATCGCGCCCTTCTTTCAGCTGCAACCTTACCGCGCCGAATTCCTGCTTTTCAGCCTGCTTGTTCTTCTGCACTTCCAGGCGAGTATTCTGCAAATCTCATTGTCGTCGCACATGCTGCAGGGATACAGCGTTGGAATGACTGTCGTGCTTTCGGTGGCGAAATTGCTGGCCTACCTGGTCCTCATCCGCTTCGACAGCCTCACGTTGACCAACGCGATACTGGCCGACACGGTGGGTTACGGTCTCATGTACGCCGGGCTACGCGTCGCGCACGCTAGACACTGCAGGCCGCCGCTGATCGATCGTGGTTTCACCTTGGAAGGGACGGAGCGACGGCGCTTGCTCCGGTACAGCTTCTTCAATAATTTCAATGACGCCGGGACGATGCTGCTCACGTCCAGGACCGACAACTTCTTCCTAGCCGCCCTGATGAACCCGTTGGCGGTGGGCGCGTACGCCTTCTATGTGCGGCTCAATCAGATGACAGCGCACCTGTTGCCAACCCGCCAGTTCAGCAACGTCATACAACCGCTTTTCTTTGCCATCCCGCCGCATGAGGCTGCCAGGCGCATTCCGCGTTACTTCACGCTGCTCACCAATCTCACGGGTACGATGCAGATGCCGATATTCGCGTATGCGCTCGCCTACCATGCCGAGCTTGTCTCGGTATTCTTCGGAGGAAAGTTTCTTGAGAGCTCCTGGCTGCTGCCCGTGATCGTAGGGTTCGCCACGATTAATCGCGTAGAGGTTTCCGTCACGATGGTCGCGCAATACCAGGAGAAGGCATCGATTCTCCTGTTGAGCAAGATCTTCGGGATCTACAACGCCATCATGCTGCTTGTCCTGATACCGGTAGCCGGCATCTACGGTGCCGCCATCGCGACAGGATCCGCGCAGTTGCTGAAAAACTTCTATGTCTGGTGGCACGTTCGAGACACGGCGCGATGGACGAATCTGCGCGCGGTGATCGCGATGACCGCCGTGATATGGGTGCCCTGTGTCACCGTATGCTTCGCGCTGAAGGAGTTGCTCGCGCTGCCGCCAGCGATGCACCTGGTTTTCGGTACGGTTCTTTGCGGCCTCGGCACAATTCTCTATGTCCGTAGCCCCGCTCTGTCGCCGTCGGATCGCGAGATCCTGGCCTCGGTATTCCATGGGCGCGAGGCACGTGTGCTCACGTGGCTCGGGATTATCCGGACGGCCAATGCAAAGTGAGACACGAGCATGTAAGTTACAGCCGCAGACTCGCGGTGTCTAAGGTGAGCATTTCGTTCATTCTGACCATCACGTGCACGCGAATGACAAGCTGATTGTGATGGAGACGGAAAAACTGCTCGTGCGCGGGTTTTCACACGAAGGGGGTAGTGCTCACACACCGACATCGATTCACGATCAGCGACCGATGATCAACGGCCTTCGGCGCCTCTACAGAAAGTACTGCATCCTGCGCGAGTGGAATATCGGGATCGTGAAGGCGATACCGGGGGACCTGGAAAAGCTCGTTGCCGAGGGACGATTGGGAACCGTGACCTGGTGTCCCAGAGCTTCGCCGCTCAGCTCCCGCGCGGATCCGTTCGTTTGGGCGGTGAACGGAGACCCGAGAGTCATTTTCGAGCAGATAGACCACTGGAGTGGTCGCGGACACATCCGAAGCTTGTCATTGCCGCGTTTCTCGCGTCTGCAGCGAGGGCGCACGGAAATTGTGCAACCCTATCACTTGTCGTATCCGCACATTGTCCCATTCGAGGGCGTCTGGTATTGCACACCTGAGAGCGCGCGCGCGGGCGGTGTCGACCTTTACGCATGGAATCCTGAAATGCGATCTTGGGGCTTCAAGAGCCGCCTGATCCACGACGCGCGCATTCTCGATGCCACGCTCTTCAGGCGCGAACGGATATGGTATTTGTTCGGAACGTTACGCGGCGACGGTTCTTACGACAAGCTGCGAATCTGGTGGTCAAACGCTCTCGATGGCGAATGGCGCCCGCATGCCCGCAACCCAGTTAAGGTAGATATCCGCAGCGCACGTTCCGCTGGCCCCGTATTTGAAATCGGCGGCCGTTGTTATAGGCCCGCGCAGGACTGTACAAACGGATACGGCCGCGCCGTGACGCTCAACAGAATCGACGTGCTGACCCCCACCGAATTTTCGGAGACGACGGTGAGCCGAGTTCAGCCGGATCCCAAAGGCCCCTATCCGGACGGTCTGCACACGATTGCAGTCTTCGGCGATACAGTACTGATTGATGGGCGGCGACTGGGGTTCAGCACCGCGCTCGTGCTAATGAAGGTCATACGACGATTGGCTCGTTACTCAGGTTTCTCCAAGCGCTCGAAGCAGTAGCCGCTGTGCCATGAACACGCTAATACTGTTGATGATCCTGGCCGTAACGACGTTCGAATACCTGACGCAGATCGATCTGTTGCCTCGTGCTGCCAAATTTCTGCCCGAGATCTTGTCAGCTGTCACGATGCTGCTCGTCGTGATTTACGGGACGCGCAACCGGTTCCAGTTTGTGCGACCGGCGTACTGGTTCGTCTTCGGCGCAATTCTGGTGACCATGCTATGCGGTGCCATAGCGAACTCGGTGGACGCCGGCCCGGTGATTGCCGGCATGCGCAGGTACTTACGGGCTATGCCTCTGTTCTTGCTGCCGGCAGTATACGCATTCGCCGACAGGCAGATCCGAAACCAACTATTGCTGCTATTGGCACTTTGCTTGCCTCAATTCCCAATCGCATTCAGTCAGCGCATGGAAACGATGTCAGCAGGCGGCTATACTGGGGATGCAACAGTCGGAATGCTCTCCACTTCCGGCTTTCTCACGATATTCCTCGTCTGCGCGGCGTGTGTTCTCACCGCGGCATTCCTTCGCAAACGCATTGGGAGGGCATTGTTCCTGCCGCTCTTCGTGCTGCTGCTCATTCCGACAATGATCAATGAAACGAAGGCGACGCTGCTTCTGCTGCCGGTGGGTTTGCTGGTTACGTTTGTCGCGGCTTCACAGCAGCGAGCGCGGCTCAAGAACTTCGTGGTCGCAGCCGGACTTCTGGTGACGTTTGGCGCCATTTTTGTGCCTACATACGACTACTTCATCACACACAAAGGGGGTCCCACTATTCTGGAGTTCTATACCGACCCGGAAGAGCTCGAATCCTATATGAGCAAGGACGCGGCAGTCGGCACGCGCTCACTGAAAGAAGTTGGACGCGTGGACGCGATTCTGACGCCACTCAGAGAGATGGCGCGGGACCCAACACATCTCGCCTTCGGCGTGGGAATTGGCAATGCCAGTCAATTTCCACTGGGTGCAAAGTTCACGGGCGCCTACTTCCGTCAGTTTGCGCCGTTCCTCAAGTCTGCGGCCAGCATCATCATCCTGGAGATTGGCGTGCTCGGGCTTGCGCTGGTCTTGGTCATCTATTACCTGATCTTTCGCGATGCGCGCGTCGTGGCAGAAGCGGATGACGGGATAAGGGGAGTGCTGGCTGCCGGCTGGGCGGGGGTGACAGCGGTGATCGTGGTCGCTACTTTCTATAAGAACACCACGAGCAGCGAGGCGATTTCGTACCTGTTCTGGTATTTCTCCGGCGTAATCGCGGCCCATCGGGTTCGCCTGGCTCGGCAACCGGTCCAAGTGTCGGCGCAGGAGCCAACGAATTCGTTAGCCCGCCTGCGTCAGCGGCCGGTGTGATTCGGCTTGCGTTCGGCGGCGAAGCGTTGCGATCGAACCGGTCACCGATCAACCACCGATAACGTCGCGCTATCGTCATGCGCACGCCCATATGACACTCGACATGCAGCGGCCGTGCGTGGTGACATCGAGTCCAAGAATCACGCGCCTTTGCGTCGTAACCCCGGCACACTGGCGGGCGTTCCCCGGCGGGGCGGAATTCCAGGTCGCGTGCCTCCTTGATGCACTGATTCCGCTGAAGCGGCACGAGATCTACTACGTCGCACACCGAGTCACCACGGACTTTCGGCCGGACGGATATCAAATCGTCGGCATAGGAAGAAACAGCGCCGTGCGGCGGTTCGGTTACCTCGCGGACGCCTTGCCGCTGTATAGGGCGCTTCGCGAAATTCATCCCGATGTCATTTACCAGCGCGTCGCCTGCGGAGACACGGGAGTTGCTGCTTACTATGCGCGCCGCCATGGGGCACGTCTCATCTGGCACATTTCGAGCGACACGGACGTGATTCCGGAGAGGCTGCGCGGCGGCTCGAACTTCATGCGACGTTATCTCGAGAAGCGGAGCATCGAATACGGGATTCGCCACGCGCACCATGTCGTTGCCCAGTCAGAATCGCAGGCGCGACTGCTCGAACGGAATTACGGACGCACCGCGGATGCCGTCATTCAGAATTTTCATCCGCAGCTAGGCGAAACAATTGACAAGACCGGGCCTGTCTCCGTCGTGTGGGTGGCGAACCTCAAACCATTGAAGCAACCCGAGGTATTTGTCCGACTGGCCGAACA
>Ga0209640_10000458_pt1 | contig 31241 bp, 32 predicted proteins | sample RifCSP10_1_FD_184018 | JGI IMG/M metagenome (GOLD analysis project Ga0209640, IMG submission 184018) | Soil microbial communities from Rifle, Colorado - Rifle CSP2_sed 10_1 (SPAdes) (version 2) | ecosystem: Environmental > Terrestrial > Deep subsurface > Rock core/Sediment | place: Rifle... | reverse complement strand
AGGTCGCGGTCGTCGCGTGCGCGAGCCAAGTCGGTTCCGGCGCCGTTCCTTTGGAAACGCTGCGGAGCGCGGGCCTCGCGATTCGCGCGGCGAAGGCGCGCGGCGGGCGAGCACTGACGGAGCTCGCCGCGGCGCTCCGCCGTTTGCCCGTTCCCGTGATCGGCCGAATCAACGAGCAGACGCTGCTCCTCGACTTGCGCTGTCTCGAGAGCGAGGCGCGCTTCCTCGACAACCTGAAGTCGCTGCGCGGCGCGCAAGGGGACGGCGAGCGCGCGTGATCGCGATGCGCGCGACGTAAAGACCCATTCGGCGCCGACCGCGGCGCGGAACTCGTCGAGAACAGCGGCGAAGTCTCGCTCGCTTACACCAGGTGGGAAGGTCATGTCAGATCTCCACTCGGGCCGCGGTGCGCGGCGCAATGATCCAGGAATAGAGCTTGTTCGCGTGGCCTGGCTCGTCCGGCTGGTGCTCGGCCTCGAACACCACGCGCAGACCGTCGAAACCGCACCGCTTGCACGCGCCGCTCAGCGGCCGACGTCGACTTCAAATCGTCCTCCCTCTCGACGTTACAAGAATCCCTCACTCTCGCGTTCGGAGATTTAGTGCCAACGGCTCATGAACGCATAGTCCATTGTCGCTATGCGCTGCGCTCGCGATTTCGGTACAAGAACATTTGCGGTCGTGAAGCCGTAGAGGTGACGACGCGTGAAGCAAGCGAGTAACTCTCCAGACACGGGTGCGGTCGGCGCCGTCATGGTCGTCGGCGGCGGCATTGCCGGGATGCAGGCGTCGCTCGATCTCGCCGAATCCGGCTACAAGGTTTATCTCGTCGAGAAGAAGTCCGCCGTCGGCGGACACATGGCGCAGCTCGACAAGACCTTTCCGACCAACGACTGCGCAATGTGCACGATCTCGCCGCGCCTCGTCGACACGAGCGCGCACCTCAATATCGAGATCCTGACGGACAGCGAGGTGGCGGCGCTCGAAGGCGATGCGCCGGCCTTCACCGCGACGATCAGGACGCGAAGCCGCTACATCGAGGTCGACATCTGCAACGGCTGCGGCAAGTGCGCCGACGTGTGTCCAGAACCGCTGCCGAGCCTGTTCGACGAGGGCCTGGCAAAACGAAGGGCGGCCTACCGCCTCTACCCTCAGGCGATTCCCGCGGCGTTCGCGATAGAGAAACAGGGTGTTGCGCCGTGCCGCGACGCCTGCCCCGCGGGCCAGCGCGCACAAGGCTATATCGCGTTGATTCGCGAGGGCCGCTACGCGGACGCGCTGCGCACGATCAAAGAAGACAACCCGTTCCCGGCAATCTGCGGGCGCATTTGCGACCATCGCTGCGAGACCGCGTGCAGCCGCGGCAAGCTGGACGAGCCGGTCAACATTCGGGGGCTCAAGCGTTTCGTCGTCGATCGCGAGTACGCCGAGCCGCGCCAAGCGCTCAGGCGCGTCGAGCGCACGCGCGAGGAGCCGGTCGCGATCATCGGCGCGGGACCCTGCGGGCTCACGGCCGCGCAGGATCTCGTTCGGCTCGGCTATGGCGTGACCGTTTTCGAGGCGCTGCCCGCGGCCGGCGGGATGCTGCGGTTCGGCGTGCCCGAGCATCGGCTGCCGGCCGAGGTCATCGATCGCGAGGTCCGGGACATCGTCGAGCTCGGCGTCGACCTTCGTTTGAGCTCGCCGGTGGCGAGCCTCGATGCGCTGTTCGACGACGGCTACCGAGCCGTGCTGATCGCGGTCGGCGCTCAGGAAGGCGTCCGCCTGCCGATTCCGGGCAATACGCTCGACGGCGTGATCATCAACACGCAGTTCCTGAAGAACGTGCGCCTCGCGGAGTTGTACCGCGCACGCGGCGACGAGGTGGCAGCGGCGGCCGTGGATCCTCGCCGGCAAGTCGAGGGCAAGCGCGTGATCGTGATCGGCGGCGGCAACGTGGCGGTCGACGTCGCGCGCTCGGCGATCCGGCTCGGCGCGAGCGAGGTGCGGATGGCCGTGCGCGGCAGCACCGGCGGGATGCCCGCGCACGCGGCCGAGCAGCAGGCCGCGCGCGAGGAAGGCATCGAGATCGATATCGGCCTCAATTTCCTCGAGGTCGTCGACGACGGCCGAGGTCGCGTGGCGGGACTCAAGTGCGAACGGGTGGCGCGATTCGAGACCGGTCCAACCGGCAAGCGCACCGCGATCGTCGAGCCAAACTCCGAGTTCGTCATGCCGGGCGAGGTGCTGATCTTCTCGGTCGGCCAGCGAGTCGGCCTCGGTTTCGTGCCCGAGGGCGCGGGCGTCGCGATCACCTCGGACAAGACCGTCGCCGTGAATCCGCAGACGCTCGCGACCGGTCGCCCGGGCGTGTTCGCGGCCGGCGACAGCGTCAGCGGCACGGCGTTCGTGATCGAAGCCGTGGCGAGCGGACATCGCAGCGCCGAGGCGATCCACCGCTACCTGCGCAACGGCGTCGCCTCGGTCGCGGAGCCTGCCCCGCTGCCGGTCGCGACGCTCGACAAGCAGGATCTCGATCGGCGGGTTCGAAAAGGTCACGTGAAGCTTGCGCCGCGCGTGCCGATGCGCGAGGTCGCGGTCGCGGACCGCCTGGGCGGCTTCGCGGAAGTCGAGCTCGGATACTCGGAAGCCGAAGCACGGCGCGAGGCCGAACGCTGTCTCTCCTGCGGCGTCTGCGCGGAGTGCGAGCAGTGCGTCTGGGTGTGCGGCGTCAACGCGATCGACCACCGCATGCTGCCGAAAGAACGCAAGCTCCGCATCGGCGCAGTCGTGCTCGCTCCGGGCTACGAGCTCTATCGGGCGCAGCTCGCAGAGGAATTCGGCTGGGGCCGCTTCCCGAACGTCGTGACTTCAATCCAGTTCGAGCGGCTGCTCTCCGCGTCCGGCCCGACCAGCGGTCACGTCGAGCGGCCGTCCGACCGGCGTACGCCGAAACGCATCGCCTTCTTGCAGTGCGTCGGCTCGCGCGACGAAAAGCACGACTACTGCTCGGCGGTCTGCTGCATGTACGCGAACAAGCAGGCGGTGCAGGCGATCGAGCACGAGCCGGACACACAGGTGCGCGTGTTCATGATGGACATGCGCGCGTTCTCGAAAGGCTACGAGACCTACTACCGCACCGCCAAGCAAAAATACGGGATCCGCTACACGCGCTGCCGCATTTCCTCCGTCAGGGAGGATCCCGCCACGAAGGATCTCGTGCTCCGCTACTTCGACCGCGGCGGCGACGGCGAGCTGACCGAGGAGCGCTTCGACATGGTCGTGCTCTCGGTCGGCATGGAGATCTCGCCCGACGTGCGCGCGCTCGGCAAGCGGCTCGGCGTCGAGCTCGACGAGCACGGCTTCTGCAAGACGGTCCAATTCGATCCCGTACGGACGAGCCGCCCCGGCGTCTACGCGGTCGGACCGTTTCGCGAGCCGAAGGACATCGCCGACTCGCTGCTCGATGCGAGTGCCGCCGCCGCGCGCGCCGGCGCGATGCTCGCCGCGGCCCGCGGCTCGCTTGCGCGCGAGGCCGTCTATCCGGCCGAGCGCAACGTCGGCGCAGAGCCGGCCAAGACCGCCGTGTTCGTCTGCCACTGCGGCACGAACATCGCGGGCTTCGTTGACGTCGCGGACGTTGCGAAAACCGCCAAGTCGCTGCCCGGCGTGATCCACACCGAGGAAAGCCTTTACGCGTGCTCGCGCGACAGCGTGGCGCACATCACCGAGACGGTGCAGCGGATCGGCGCGAACCGCGTCGTGATCGCGAGCTGCTCGCCGCTCACGCACGAACGGCTGTTCCAGAACTGCACGAGGAACGCGGGTCTGAACCCGTACCTCATGGATATCGCGAACATCCGCAATCACTGCTCGTGGGTGCACTCGAAGGACCGCAAGGCCGCGACGCAGAAGGCCAAGGATCTCGTGCGCATGTCGGCCGCGCGCGCGGCCCAGCTCGAGCCGTTGCCGACGGGCCGGATGGCGATGAACAAGACCGCGCTCGTGGTCGGCGGCGGCGCCGCGGGAATGACCGTGGCGCTCAACCTCGCGGCGCAGGGCTTCCCGGTCCATCTGGTCGAGCGTGAGGTCAAGCTCGGCGGCAATCTCAAGAACCTGCACTACAGCTTGCAGGACGCAAGTCTAGGCGCGCCGCTCGCCGCGAACGGCGACGGCGATCTCGAGAGCCCGCGCGGGCTGCTCGAGCGCCTGGTCCGCGATGTCGACCACCACCCGTTGATCACGGTGCACCGCGCGACGGTGCTCGGCCGCACGACCGGCTTCATGGGCAACTTCACGACGACGCTGACGTCGCCCGACGGCAAGACCGAGAAAGCGCGCATCGATCATGGCGCCGCGGTGCTCGCGGTCGGCGGCGTCGAGTACAAGGGCGAGGAATACAGCTACGGCAAGGATCCGCGAATCGTCACGCAAAGCGAGTTCGAGGCACTGCTCGCTTCGGGCGCCGCGCCCGACACGATCGCGATGATCCTCTGCGTCGGGCCGGCCGATCGCTATTGCGGACGCATCTGCTGCACCTCGGCGTTGAAGAACGCGATGGTCCTGAAAAAGAAGAATCCGGCCGCGCGGATCACGATCATCTACAAGGACATCCGCACCTACGGCTTCAAGGAACGGATCTACCGGAACGCGCTCGACGCGGGCATCGTCTTCATCCGCTATCAGGACGGCCGCGAGCCGACCGTCGAGACCGACGGCGGCGCGCTCACGGTCTCCGTGTACGAGGAGATTCTCGGCGAGCGGATCGCGATCGAGCCCGAGTATCTTGTGCTGTCGACGCCGGTCGTGCCTTCTCCGGCCAATCAGGACCTGTCGCTGCGCCTCAAGGTCCCGGTCGACATGGACGGGTTTTTCATGGAAGCCCACGTGAAGCTGCGGCCGGTCGACTTTCTGTCCGAGGGGCTCTTCATGGCCGGCATGGCCCATTATCCGAAGTTTCTCGATGAGGCGATCGTGCACGCGCAGGCGGCCGCGGCACGAGCGGCGGCGCTCCTCTCCCACGACACGATCACGACCGGCGGCAAGATCGCCGAAGTCGATCCGGAGCTTTGCACGGGGTGTCTGACGTGCGTGCGAAGCTGCGCGTATTCCGCGCCGCGGATCGACGACTCGCTCACGGGCGTCGGCGGCATCATCGGCGCGGCGCGGATCGAGGCTGCGCTCTGTCAGGGGTGCGGACTCTGCGTCGCGTCCTGCCCGGCGGACGCGATCGAGCTCAAGCACTACACGCGACCGCAAGTCGCTGCGAAGCTCGGTGCGCTCCTCGGCCACGAATGCGGAGCGGCGCCATGAGCACGACGTTCGAGCCGGAAATCGTCGCGTTGTGTTGCCGGCACTGCGCTTATGCGGCCGCGGATCTCGCGGGCAGCTCGCGCCAGACCTATCCGCCGGCGGTGAAGATCGTCGAGCTGCCGTGCACCGGCCGCGTCGACGTCGTCGAAGTGCTCCACGCGTTCGAGAACGGCGCGGACGGCGTGCTCGTCGCGGGCTGTCTCGAAGGCAAGTGCCATTACTTGAAGGGCAACCTGCACGCGCGCCGGCGGCTCGACCACGTTCAGGCACTCATGGACCAGATCGGCCTCGAGCGCGATCGCGCGCGCATGATCAATGTGTCGGCCGCGATGGGTGTGCAATTCGCCGAGCTCGCCGGCGAGCACGTGGAGACCGTGAGAAACCTGGGGCCGAGCCCGTTGCGCCGTAAGCCTCTGCAAGGAGAAACCGCTTGATCGTCGCCGAACAGAAATCGCTGCAGGAGATTCGCAAGATGCTCGAGGGCCGGAGCCGAGTGCTCGCGGTAGGCTGCGGCACCTGCGTGACCGTATGCCATGCGGGCGGGCAGCGGGAGACCGCGGCGCTCGCGAGCAGCCTGCGCATGGCCACGCGCATCGACGCTCGGCCGATCGAGGTCGACGAGGCGATCGTGCAACGTCAGTGCGAATGGGAATACGTCGACGTGCTTGCCGCACGGATCGAGGACTATGACGCCGTGCTCTCGCTCGGCTGCGGCGTGGGCGTGCAGACGCTCGCCGAGCGCTTTCCCCGTAAGCGCGTATACCCCGCCCTCAACACGAAGTTCATGGGCATGCCCACCTCGCAGGGCATCTGGGAAGAGCGCTGCATCGGCTGCGGCAACTGCATCCTCGACAAGACCGGCGGCATCTGCCCCGTGAGCCGCTGCGCGAAGCAGCTGTTCAATGGACCGTGCGGCGGCTCGGAGAACGGCCGCTGCGAGGTCGCGAAGAGTACGCCGTGCGCGTGGCACAGGATCTGGGAGCGCGCCGAGGCGCTCGGCCTGGTCGAGGAGCTGATGCAGATCACGCCACCGAAGGACTGGTCGAGCAGCCGCGACGGCGGTCCGCGGCGCATCGTGCGCGACGACCTGCGGCTGCCCGGCGAAGAGACGGAGGCGGCGTCATGAGCTCGGCAGCCGTCGGCGACGTGATGCCCGCCGGCACCGGGTGGAAATCCGGAAGCCATCTCGAGCGCGTGCTCGCGGCCGGGCACTTTGCGGTCACCGCCGAGCTCGGGCCGCCGCGCTCGTGGAACGCCGAAGCCGTGAAGAAGAAGATCGGGCTTCTCAAGGGCAGCGTCGACGCGGCCAACGTCACCGACAACCAGACCGCCATCGTGCGCATGAGCAGCATCGCGACCGCGCTGCTGATGCTGCCCGAGGGCCTCGAGCCGATCATCCAGATGACTTGCCGCGATCGCAACCGCATCGCGATTCAGAGCGATCTCTTGGGCGCGGCCGCGCACGGCTTGCGGAATCTTCTGTGCCTGTCGGGCGATCACCAGTCGTTCGGCGACCACCCCGCCGCCAAGAACGTGTACGACATCGACTCGATCCAGCTCGTCGGGACGGTCAAGGCGATGCGAGACCAAGGCAAATTCCAGTCGGGCGCCGACATCAAGGGCGGCGGGCCGCCGTTCTTCATCGGTGCGGCCGCGAGCCCGTTCGCGCATCCGCTCTCGATGCGGCCGTATCGGCTGGGCAAGAAAGTGCGGGCCGGGGCCGATTTCATTCAGACGCAGCTCGTCTACGACGTGGACGGCTTCGCGGCCTTCATGAAGAAGGTCGTCGATCTCGGCTTCGCCGAGCAGACCTACATTCTGGCCGGAGTCGGCCCGCTCAGAAGCCCGGCGATGGCTCGCCACTTGAGGGACAACGTGCCGGGCGTCACGGTGCCCGACGCGCTGGTCGAACGCATAGAGGACGCGGCGAAGGGCATCGACGAAAACGACAAGGAAGCGCGCCGCAACGCGTGGCAAGCCGAGGGCCAGCGGATCTGCGTCGAGCTCATCGAGAGGCTGCGCGAAGTGCCGGGCGTCGCCGGCGTTCACATCATGGCGATCGAATGGGAGCAGGCCGTGCGGCCGATCGTCGAGGCGGCCGGCCTTCTGCCGCGACCGCTCACGGACGCGCCCACGTGAGCGCCGTCGCGCGCCCGGCCCGAGTCGCGCGCGCCCGAGCGCCGGCTTTGCCGGCCTTGGGCGAGGCCGTGCGCGCGCGCATCGGCGAGAACGTCTATTCTTGCTACCAGTGCGTCAAGTGCACGTCGGGCTGCCCGCTCGCCGATCAGTTCGACCTCACGCCGAACCAGGTGATGCGCGCGGTGCAGCTCAACGACGCGCGCGTGCTCGAAAGCCGCACGATCTGGCTTTGCGTCTCGTGCTACACCTGCGCGACACGTTGTCCGCGCGGCATCGACGTGACCGGCGTGATGGACGCGCTGCGCATCGAAGCGCGAGAGCGCGGAATCCCGGCCGCGGTGCCCGAGGTGGCAGCGTTCAACTCTCTGTTCATGCGGCTCGCGCGTACGTTCGGGCGCATCCCGGAGCTCGTGCTGATGGCGCTGTTCAATCTCGTGCAGAGAAAACCGTTCGGCAACGCCGAGCTCGGCTGGCAACTGCTGAAGCGCGGCAGGCTCAAGTGGTTTCCGACTTTTGTGCGCCCGCCGCGCAAAGTGCGGCCGATCTCCGCGCCGGCGACGAAGGTCGGGTATTTCCCGGGTTGCGCCTCCCAAAGCAGCGCGAAGGAGTACGACGAGACGTCGCGTCTTGCGGCGCAGGCACTCGATATCACGCTCGTCGAGCCCGTGGGCTGGACATGCTGCGGGTCGAGCCCCGCGCATGCGACCGACGCCAGGAGGGCGACCGTCATGCCGATGCGCACGCTCGGCACCGTCGAGCGGATGGGCCTCGCGACGCTGACCTCGCCGTGCAGCTCTTGCTTTGCGCGGCTCAAGCACGCCGAGTACGTCGCCTCACGCGGTTCGGCCAAGTGGCGGGAGGCGGCGGCCACGACCGGCCATGACGGCTACGACTATAGGGGATCGGTGCGCGTGCAGCACATGCTCGACACGTTCATCGAACATGCCGGCATGGACAAGATTGCACGGCGCGTCGTGCGGCCGCTCTCGGATCTCAAGGTCGCCTGCTACTACGGCTGTCTGATCACCCGTCCGGCGAAGGTGACCGGCGCCGAGCATCACGAATACCCGATGAAGATGGATTATCTAATGCGGGCGCTCGGCGCCGAGCCCGTGCGCTGGTCGTCGAAGACGGATTGTTGCGGCGGCTCGCTCGGCGTGATCAAGCCCGAAGTGTCGGTCAAGATGGCCAAGCGCGTGCTGGAGGATGCGCGCGCGAGCGGCGCTCAGGCGATCGCGACCATGTGCCCGATGTGCCACATGAATTTGGATGCGCGCCAGAAGCGCATGGGCTTCGACGCCCCGACGCCGATCATCCACGCGACGCAGCTGATGGTGCTCGCGTTCGGGCTCGGGGAGGACGCCGCGCAACTCGACAAGAACATCGTCGATCCGCGCCCGCTGCTGCGCGCGTGGCGATCCTCCGCGCCGTTCCGCAAAGACGTTGACGCGTCGCCCGGCGGCTCGGCGCCTCGCGCAGATCGACTCGGGAGCGAGAACACCGACAGGAGGCGACCACGATGAAGGTTACCGAATGCTTGAACACGGAGCATGGCGTGTTTCTGACTCAGCTCGACGTGCTCGAACGGATGCTGAACGACGAGGCGCCGCCAGTACTGGCACGTAGTGGCCCATGTGCGTGGCGTCCAGAGACTGCGGTACCTCCGAGCGGCGTGGCGAAGGCTCCGCCGGGTGTGCCGTCCCGCTCAAGCGACGATCAGCCAATTGCATCATGGACGCCGCGTGCTCGGGAGCGCACACTCGCCCGGAATGGCGAGTCGACGGCAGTTCTTGAGCGCCAAGGCGCTCGTCATCGTCACGGGCTATCGGGCGAAGATTCACCCTGTCGGCAACGCCAGCAGCGTGAGTCACGCCGATGGCACGCTGTTATTCACCGGCGCGGCCGTTGGTGAGTAAGCCTCGGCTGTGGCGCTCCGGCTACCACGTCAATGCCAACGCCCTCGGCGGTCTCCCGAGGCTCGGCTATCCATGGACTCGCGCCAAACCGTGGTGCATTTTGTTGCCGGAACGCGGCGATGACACGGCGACGCGACCATAGGTCAAGCAATTTCAAAAGGAGCGTTCCCATGGCAGCAGCACCTTATCCGATCCGAAAGAACAATTGGGACAACATTATCTTCCTAAGTGTAACCGCCTTGGTGGGATTGATCGGCACTGCCGTGTACATCTATAGGTACGGAGTCGCCGGCACGGAAATTGCCCTGTTCATGTTCTTTCTCGTCGTTACCCCGTTGAGTATCACTGTCGGATATCACCGACTTTTCGCCCACGGGACCTACAAAACGAATGCGTTGATTCGCTTTCTCCTGCTATTTTTCGGCGCCGCTGCGTTCGAACAATCGGCACTGCAATGGTGTTCACAGCATCGAGACCACCACCGCTATGTCGACACGGACCGGGACCCCTATAGCATAGGGAAGGGCTTTTTCTATGCGCATATGGGTTGGATGCTGTTTTGGAAGCACGAAACCCACTATGACAACGTAAAGGACCTGAGCAACGACCCGATAATCAGGCATCAGCATCGGTACTATTTGCTTTGGGCGATCTCGGCGGGAATCGCCTTGCCCCTTTTCATCGGCGCATTGACTGGACATCTCCTGGGTGCCTTCGTCATGAGCGTTTGCCTTCGACTGGCAGTGGTTTGCCACCTCACGTTCTTTATCAATTCCATATGCCATATGTTCGGTAGATCGACCTACGACGTTTACGCAACAGCGAAAGATAATTGGCTTATCGCCTTTCTCACCTTCGGCGAGGGATACCATAATTTTCACCATCGTTTCGAGCAAGACTATCGCAATGGCGTGCGCTGGTACCAATGGGACCCGAGTAAATGGATCATTGCGCTGCTAGGAAAAACAGGCCTGGCTTGGGATTTGAAGCGAGCTTCTAATTTCAGCATTCTTGCAGCCCAGTTTGCCGGCGAAAACAGGCGCGTGAGCGATTGGCTCAGTCGGGTAGGGGAAAGCGCGGGATTAGTGAACGGAGTCCTCAAATCGCAATATGACAATCTCAGGCAGAACCTTGCCAGGTGGGAGGAAGCTGCTAACGAATACGGAAGGGTGTTGCAGCGCCAAGTTGCCCAGTACTCGGAAGAAGTACGAGAATCGGCTCGGCGGAAGTTGGCAGAGGCGCGAGAGCAATTCAAATACGCGCATCGCGACTGGCAAGTGCTGCTGAAGCAATGCCCTGTCCCTGCATGAACGACGGCGTTTCCTGAGCTCCTGTAGGTAGAAATACGTATACGCCAGCAATGATCGGTGGCCCGAGTCTTGTCACCGATGTGTCCGTAGTGCAAGTGCATCAGACGAGGTGAGCCGGTCGTCGGATTTACACCATTGGCAAAAGCCTCTATCAAGAAACAAGACGGTCAGGGTCCGCAGTCATTGGAGTGATCGAGGGCGTTAGCGGCTCAGGCGTTGGCCCTGCTCGGCGCTTGGTTGAATCCCCATTCGTAGCTTCATGTCAGGGTGCCGGACAAGAACGGAGTGATGCAGCGATGGGCGGTCGAATGGGGCGGCGCGGGCCAGCTCGGCGAGCAGGGGATGACGCGCGCGACGCTGAAACCGGGCGACGAGGTCGTCATAACGGGCGCACCGAGCCGCAACGCGGGCGAGCTTCATGTCTCGGACGCTCACACGTTTCGTCAAGAGCTTCAAGCACGCGCGCGATCAGCCGATGCACTCCGATTCGGACTACCGTGTTCCGAAATGGATCCATGTCTGAGGAATGCGCCGTTGACGATACGGCATCTTGAATGAAAAGGAGGCGGAGCATGGGCGAGATCGTTTTTGCCGCCAAGGTCACACACGTTCCCACGATGTACCTCTCGGAGCAGGACGGACCGCTCAAGGGCTGCCGCGCTGGAGCCATCGAGGGGCACCGCCGAATGGGTGAACTGGTCCGAGCCGCCGGCGCAGACACGTTCGTTGTCCTCGACACGCACTGGCTCGTGAACTCCGGCTATCACGTGAATGCGAATTCCGTTTTCAGGGGTCCCTTCACGAGCCACGAGTTCCCGCAGTTCATTCAAAACCTTCCATATGAATATCGAGGCGACGTCGAGCTCGGCGAGGCCATCGCCGAGAAAGCGACGGCGATGGGTGTCCCTACCCGAGCGCACCACCTCGATTCCCTCGGTCTTCACTACGGGACGCTGATACCCATGCGTTACCAGAACGCGGACGCGGCGCTCGCTGTTGTTTCCGTCGCGGCCTGGTGCATAAAAGCCGAGCTCGACGAGTCGCGTGTGTTCGGCGAGGCGGTGGCTGAAGCGATCGCGGAAAGCGGCTCGAAGGTGGCGCTTCTCGCGAGCGGATCGTTATCCCACCGGCTCTGGCCGAACCGCCTCGCCGAAGCGGGCATGTTCAAGATGAGCAGCAAATTCAATGAGCTCGTGGACGGGATGGTTCTCGAGATGTGGAGGGCGGGCCGGATCGCGGAGTTCCTGGAGATGCTTCCCGAATACGCGCAACATTGCAGCGGCGAAGCGGGAATGCATGATACGGCCATGCTGTTCGGCGCCCTGGGCTGGGACCGCTATACGGGCCGCGGCGAGGTGTTGAGCGACTACTTTCCGAGCTCCGGCACCGGGCAGGTCAACGTGATGTTCACGCTGCCCGAATCGAGTGCGTCCGTTACGCCTGCTTCCGCGGCGGGCGGATAGATAGAAATACGTAGATGCCGTCGTGCTCCGAGGCCGAGTATGAACAGCAAGACATAACGCCCGGTGACTTCATGGACAATAGCGACTTCCGAGAAGCGTGCGAAGTGGCTCCGGTGGCCACGTGAAAGAGCGGTACGATTCGCTGTCCCGGACGCTGCGCCTGCATAGTTCTTCGCGACGGCGTCCCCGGTGAGCGTGCATGCCGGGTGAGAAGGTGTACGCGACGGTGCAGGACGGGACGAGCCGCTGCCGCGCTGAGCAGCGCTCCATTTCGCAGCAGCGGTGACGTTCGAATGCCCACTTCGTGTAGTGCGCGTGCAGCATTGCGCCGCGCCGCCGCTCGGCAGTACAGTGCGGCCGGAATTGGCGAATCAGGGGGAGCCATGCAACGCTCCAACTTCCTAGCAGCCATGGCGTTGTCGGCGGCCATTGCGTCGATCGGAACCGCCTCGGCCCACCACTCGTTTTCAGCGGTCTACGACACGGAGAAGACGGTCACCGTCAGCGGCGTCGTGACGAAAGTCGAGTGGTTCAACCCGCACGCGCACTTTTTCGTCGATGCGAAAAACGAGCAAGGCGTCGTCGAGAACTGGGACTTCGAGCTCGCGAGCCCGAACGGCTTGATGCGGCTCGGCTGGACCCGCAAGTCGTTGCAGGAGGGCGACGCAGTAACCGTCGAGGCTTTCCGTGCGCGCGACGGTTCGCCGCTCGGCAACGCGCGCTCGGTGACGCTTGCCGACGGCACCAAGATGTTCACGGGCGAGGCCGTGCAAGGCGGTCTCCGTTGAGCGCAACTCGCTTGATCCGCGCGCTCGGCTGGTCGGCGCGCTCGCAGTTTTCGGCGCGGCGCAGTGACGAGCGACGAGCCGCACGAAACCGCCGACGTTCTTATCCCCGCCCTTCCGTGCCGGCGCCCGCGAGCTCGCCGGTCTCGGTGCCGGTGCAATTGAGCGGCAGGAGCTGGTCGAACGGCGCGAGCTGGAGCGTCTGCGTCGGAACGACCCAGGGCTCGGTCAGCACTTTCGGATCGTAGACCGTGGCGTCGATCACGAGCGTATCGGCGTCGACGCGGCGGTAGCGCTCGACGATCCGCAGCGCATCGGAATGGAACGAGACGCGGCCTTCGGCCGAGATCCAGGTATCGTCCGTGAAGTTCTTGGTCTCGACGACGAACGTGTCGCCTTCCCAACGTCCGACCGCGTCGCCGCGCCACGACGGCGGGACAGCGTCGCGATGCGGCCGGCCGTCGGTCGGAACGAGCTGGTAGCCGTGAAAGGTCTCGCTCAACAGCACGACGAACCTCGGCGTCGAGAGGATCTGCCCGACCGCGCCCACGTCCCAGAGCCGCACGTTTAACGTGCCGAAGGCCGTCGAGACGCATCGCAGCGTCGGGTCGTCCTTGTCGGCGAGCTGCGCGGCTCGCTCCTTCGCCCAAGGCTGATAGAGATCGGTGAAGCTCGGCGGGGCGGCCTCGCCCGACCTCCGGCCGCCGCCGGGCCGGAAACCCCGCCCGCCGACGTCCGCGCCGCCCCACCATACGCCGGAGAGGTCCGGATGGTCGTCAGCCATGCGCAGCACGGAATTCGTCGCGCCGTCCTGCGCCGCGACGTCCCGCGCAATTGCCAGCGCCAGTACGCACACGAGACACGACGCGGTGCATCGGCTCAGCGCGAGCTTTGTTTCGTTCGAAACGCGTCTCATCGTCGCTCCCCATCGGCGCCCCGTCTTCACTGGGCGCCCGCACCCTCCCGCGGCCCGAACATGCCGTACACCGTGCCGTCCGCGGTCACGAGCTCCCTGAGCATGCCGGCATTCTTCGACGTGTCCCTGGCGCGAAAACCGGTGATCGTGACCACGTCGCCCTGTTTGATGACGTTCGGCGAGTAGCCGTTGCGGATCATGCCGCTCGGCGTGCCGGCCTCGAACGACCATCGCTCGACGTCGCCGTCCTCGCCCGCGACATCGAGAAAGACATACGAGTGAGGATTGGTCAGCCTGACTTGGACGATCTTGCCCGTGACCGTGACCGGCGCCGACTGGTCGTAGAACGCGGCGAACGAGTGATGGGCCCACGCGGGCGCGCCCGTCTCGAAACCCAGCAGACCGACGATCAGGGCCCCGACCATTGAGTGTTTCATAGCAGCTCCCGCTTCCAGCGGAAAGTGGTTCTCTCCGGTCGCCGATTCTCCACGAGCGGCGTACCCCGGCGCAATCGCGCATATGCTCTATTCCGTGCCGTTCGTGAGTAATCCGGCGGAGGATTCACTGCTATGTCCTGATCCGCTAGTTCCGCGGCGATGAAGAGATGTCTTGTCCGCCCCAAAGGGGACCTCGATTGCGGAAGCTGATTCCGGTCAGCCGGTATAGGAGCATCAGCCCAGAATTCCGGTTTCGTCGGCACGGCATTACCGAGTCGAGGCAAGAGGGAGCACAGGCTATGGAACTCGCATTGAAAGCTCGGTGGGTGGGGGCCGCCGCCGGTCTCATGTCGCTCGTGGTGTGGGCTCAACCGGCGTTCTGCCACCACTCTTTCGCCATGTATGACCAGACGATCGACAAGACGCCGATCATGGAGAACGGTCGATGCGAAGCGCCTGTGTGAGCTTGGCAGGTCCGGAGCAGAGGTCGGCAATGCGTCGAGCGCGCGGTCGCGCCTCGAACATCGCTTCGATGCCCTCCACGGGCTCCAGCGCGCGCACCAGCACCGCGACGCCATCGTCCTTCCGCCCGCACACGACGTTCAGGCAGAAGTGCATGCCGTAGGTGAAGTACACGTAGGCGCGTCCGCCGGGCAGGTACATGGACTCGTTGCGCGCAGTACGTCGCCCGCCGTACGTGTGGGCCGCGCGATCGATCGCGCCGAGATACGCTTCGACCTCGACGATGACTCCAGCGAGGCGCTCGCCGCGCCAAGGGTGACGCCCGCACGTGCTAAGCGTGCCGCTGTGGGCCCGCTCATTTTTGATCGGCGCTTGGTGGTTGGCCCAACAATTCGCGTCCGTCCGCAAAGATCACGCGATAGACACGGATGTAGTTCGAGCCGTCCCGTGCCGGGTAGCCGACGATCGTGACGGCATCGCCCGCATGCAGCGACGCCTCCGACCAGCCTCGGCGTCGCAGCACGGTCGGCGCATTCGTTTCGACCCTCCACTGCTCGGTCGTGCGGTCTTCGTTCCGCACCTCGACGAAAATCAAACCATGCGGATTCCGAAAGCGGTACTCGGTGACGACACCCGTGATGGTCACGCTCGGATCGGGAAGATAATGCGCGGCAAACGAGTGATGAGCGCCTGCCGGCGCGGAAAACATCGCTGCTGCCGAGGCCAGGCCGATCAGTCGGTATCGTGCGCGCATCGTGGCGACTCCTGATCATTGAGCGGCTTTCGCCGCCTCGCGCTCGAGCAGCTCCATCCAGATGCCCTCGGAGCAGTTGTCCTCGAAGATCGCGTCGTCCTCGAGACGCCGGTACACGACGGTCACCACCTCGGCGTCGCTCACGTAGAACATCGGATCGCTCATCTTCATCTCGTTCACCAGCACCTTGCCGGTGATCGGCGGCGCGGTGCCGTCGCGCCGCAGCCCAACGATGTCGATATCGTCGGGGGCGACGAGCGACCAACGCTCCACGATCCGCATCCGATCGCTATGCGGCCAGCGCGGCGCGTGCCACTCGCTGATCAGCTGCGTCTCGATCACGAGCGTCTCGCCCTCCCAATGCCCGATCGAATAGCCGACCCGCTGGTGCGGAAAGCCGTCCGGAAAGTCCCGGCCGTCGAGATAGATGCGCCGCGACTGATTGGCGAGCTCCGAAAGCAGCGTGATGCGCTGCGGCTGCTGCACGATCTCCATCGTCGCACCGCCGATCCCCCACATCACGGTCGGCATGCCGGGCTCCACGCAATGCGCGTTCGCCTCGTAGCTCGCGACGTCGTATTGGGCGGCAAACGCCTGCGTGACCGCGTTGCCTGCGGCCGAGAGCTCGGGTTCGACGGGAATGTAGAACGGCGCGCCGGGCCGCGAATGTTGCACCATCGCCCAGCCGCCCGAGAAGTCGGCAGGAGTCTCCGCGGCCGCAGCGCCGCTGCACGCGAGCGTGACCCAGAGCGCCGCGCGAGCCCGCCACCGCCGACCGTCACGCGCTACAAACCCGTTCATAGACCTCGCCCGACGGATGCGCGACCGGTGCGGCCACATCGCCGCTGCTACGCATGAGCCCAAGAACTCTCGCCTGCTCATCATCCTCCACCGTGCGTCTTTTTGTGGTGACGGAATCCGCGCTGGAGCCGAGGGCTGAAAAACGGCAACTCCGCGTCCTCCGGTTGCCGTTCCCCCCAGCCGCCTCACGAAGAATTCTGCGCAGCGCACTACGCGGCGTCGATGATGCAAATGCTTCATGGGCGAGACCGGTGAGAAGTCTCAGGTTCGTATCGCCGGCCGGCGCACGAAGTCGGTCGAAGAGGGCAGAGGCGCGAGATGAGGCTCCTTTGCGCGGCCCGAGCGGCAGCAGGAGGTAACGTGGCGTTTTGTCCGATGGCGCTCGAGGGCGGCATCGGAGTCATTCACCGGGGCTCGTCCATCGACCAACAGCGCAACGGCGTGGCCGAGGTGAAGCGAACTCGGAGCGCGATCATCGAAGAGCCGCTGTGCCTGCCGCTCGGCAGCGCCATCCGCGAGGCGCCTGTTCGCCAAACGGCACACGATCACCGGCATCCTGATCGAGACCGCACCGGGGAGCGGCGTGCTCGCGGGCCTACTCTCGCAGCGCGATCTGCCGCGGACACACGACGCCGAAGACCGCCCCGTCGAGGAGTTCATGACGCCGTTCGAGCGGCTCGTAGTCGCACGTTCCGGCATCACGGTGGAGCAGGCCGAACGCATTCTGTTCGAACGTCGCATCGAGCGGTTGCCGCTCGTGGACGACGTGCGGCGCATTCACGGTCTGATCACGCGCAAGGATATTCTGTTCTTGCGCGAGCGACCGTTCGCGAGCCGCGATCGCAAAGGTAGATTGCTGGTCGCGGCGGCGATCGGCGCGCGCGGCGATTTCCTGGAGCGTGCCGCGGCGCTGCTCGAGGCGGGCGCCGACTGCCTGTGCATCGACATCGCCCACGGCCATTCGGAAGTCATGGAGAAGGCCGTTGCGGCCGTCCGCAAACGCTTCGGCGACGTGCCGCTCGTGTGCGGCAACGTGGCGACGCGCGAAGGCGCTGAGTGGCTCGCCGCGCTCGGCGTGGACGGTATCAGGGTTGGCGTGGGTCCGGGGCGCGGCTGCCGCACGCGCATGGAAACGGCGGCCGGAGTGCCGCAGCTCCAGGCGATCCGCGAGGCGTGGGCTCGCCGTAAAGGCAACGGTGCCGATCGTCGCCGACGGCGGCGTGCGCCACGATAAGGACATCTTCCTCGCGCTGGTTTGCGGCGCATCGAGCGTGATGCTCGGCAGCGTACTCTCCGGCACGGACGAAGCGCCGGGCCGCGTGATCGAGGATCCGGCGACGCACGAGAAGAAAAGGATCTACCGTGGCATGACTTCGCCCGGCGCGGTGTTCGAAGCGCTGTATGCTTCAGAAGATGCGAAGGAGCCGGAGGAGATGCCGCGAGTCCTACGAAAGGTGAGCATTGATCGCGAATCACGGGCCGCGCGGCACGTCGTTCGCCAACTGAGCCGCGCTCGCGGTGCGAATTGGACAACGCGCGTCGGCAAGCCGACATTGCGTTCCTCGGTGCTGCCACGACACCGTAGCCCGGCCCGGCGAGCCGCAGGCTTCGATGAAGGCGGCGCGCTCCTTCGGCACTACTCGCGGGTGCCGGCCGGTTCGCCGTCAATGGGGCCGAGTGTCCTGCCGTCGGGCAGGATCACGCCGACATACAGTCCGCCCTGGCTGCCATCCTTTAGCGTGACCGGATTGCGCAAGGGGTTGACGAACATCACCACGCGGTCGCCCGGCCTCACCACGTTTCGCGTCCAACCCTGATTGACCAGAATGTTGGCCGCGGTCATCTCCACGGTCCACAGTCCGTCCGCCACATCACCCTCGGCGACACCTTCCATTTTGATGGACGCATGCGGATTGATCCACCGAAACTCCTTGATTGTGCCCTCGATTCTGATGACTGTGGTGCTGTCGAAGGCCGCCGTGGAATGGTGACCGGCCGCCGGCGCACTGAACGCGCCGGCCACGCTCGCCGCTGCGGCCAAGAGGAGCAGCCGTTGCATCGTCTTCATCGTTCGAGTCCTCTGATTTGCCCGGCCGATCAATTCAAGATCTGGAATCTCGTACCGTCCTTCAGAATGATTGCCTTCAACAGAAACACGTTCTGGTCGTCTTTGCGGGGCGAAGCTATGACTCGGATCCGTTCGCCTGGCTGGACTTGCGCAGGGGTCAGTCCTATCCGCACGAGCATGTTCGCGGGCGCCCCTTCCAGAGAGTAAACGATCTCCTCCTCACCGTTCTCTTCGGAGCCGATCAAGGTCATCGCGATGTGCGGATTGCGGAACTTGAGCGTACCCACGATACCGACCAACTCGACATTGGTCTCGAGGTCGTAGACCGCGAATGAGTGATGCGCCGCTGCGGCGGTAGCCAGCAAACCAACACCCAAGCAGAGGACAACAGCTCGCTTCATTCTCACCCCCCCAGGATCAGGTACTGCGTTTACCTGGCGTGCGTCACCTCGTGTTCTTCTGCCCACCTGCGGGGCAGCAGCACGACGAGAAAAACTTACGACTGCTCACCTGCGCCGTCCATAGGACGTTTGAATCATCTTCTTCAACTGATAGGTATATTCCCGGATGGCGCGATGTCCTTGCGCCCGCGATTCTGTGTTTCCGGCCCGTCGCGCCGATGGGTGCCCGATCATCTCCGCCAGATCCGGCTTGAAGTTTGGCGCTCGGCAAGGTGGGCGCCCGCACGGCCGGAGGGCCTCGACAATGAAATCGAGGGGTGAGTCATGACGGTCTGGACCGCAGGCGTGGTCACGCTCGCGGGGCTGATTGTGCCTGTCGGCCGGTCCGTGACGTTCGAGGTGACGGCCATGGACGTCAATCATGGCTTCGTCGTCCCTATGACGATCGAGCAATGCAGATTGGGACGTCGACCTGATGCCCGAGCGCGCCGTTTTCGGCGGACGGCCGGTCGCCGCTCAAGTTCACGCTCAGCGTGTGGACGTTACTGATCTTGCCATTCACGAGGCGGAAGGTGTGCGAATCCGCGCACGGTCTGCCCCACGGCGTCTTCACGAACTTGTCGGAGGAGAGGTCGAGATAGCTGTTCGCGGCGTTGATGAGCTCCTGACCGGACACGCGGGCTTCCGGCTTCGGCGCGCTCCAGTCTTCGGCGCTCGAGTACTTGAGATACGGGTGGTCGCCTTCGGTCACGATGACTTCGATGAACGTCTTGCAGCGCGTCGCGTCGAGGAAGCTGCGCGACAACGCGATCGGGAGAGCCTTGTTCCACAGCCCGTCGCTCTTCGCGACGTCCGTCATGTTCTCGCGGAACGCGACCTTGTCCGCGAACGCGAGCTTGGACACGTCGCCGGCTTTCTGTGCCGCGACGTAGCTGTCGACCGCGGCCTGCAATTCGGAGCGCGTGCACGTCGGCGGCGGCGGAGCCGCCGGCTGCGCGGGCGGCTGCGCGCGAGCGCCCCAGCGCGACTTGGTCGTATCGACTTGGTAGATAGGCAGATCCCAGTGATTGACCGTGACCTCCCAGCGGCGATTCTCCTCGCGCTTGCGCGTCGCCGCATCGGGGAACAGCTCGCGCGCGATCTCCTCCTCGTGCGAAGCCGCGGCGAAATCGCGATACGTGATCTCGATCCGGTAGTCCCAGCGTCCGGCCTCGTCCGTGTGGAGCTGCGGATGATAGACGCGGTAATCGAGCACGTAGCCGAGCGTTTTCGCGCGGTCGAGGATCGGGATCTGGTACTTGCGAAACAGATCCCACCACTCGTCGATGAAGCCGTAGCGGACCCGGTAAACTCACTCGACTTGATAGCCCTCGACGCCGGGCGCGCCGCGGTCGATAGGACGTTTGAATCATCTTGTTACGCGGCCTTGGTATGGGGAAACGCTTTTGCGGGACCACAATACGCACATTCCCGCATGGCGCGACGTCCTTACGCCCACGATTCTTTCGCTGCCCGCCTCGGCCATGGACAGGGATATCTCCGCCGGATGCAGCTTTGGCGCGCGGCAAGGCGGGCGCAGGACGGACGTAAGGTCTTGGCAGCGACATCGAGAGGTAAGTCATGACGGTCTGGATCGCAGGCGTGGTCACGCTCGTGGGCGCTGTGGCAATTGCCCTGATCGGCTGGTGGGTTGCCTCTCGTCACGTTCCCCAAGCGGCGGAAGAAGTGACGCCGCGCGTCAGTCGCGCGCGACTGCGGTACTTCGTGGCGCTTTCGGTCGCGTTGGTGCTGGCGCTGATCGTCACGCTGCCGCGGCTGCCTTATCCCGCCGGCGCGGAGCCGCCCGTGAGAGTGCGGGCCATTGCGAGCATGTGGGCGTGGCGCTTCGAGCCGGCTCCCGACGTTCCGGGGTTGTCCGCCACCGACGTCACTAGTGCGTACCGATCTCTGGCCTATCTCAACACTGACGGTCGGCTGATCGTGCCGGTGGGGCGGCCCGTGACGTTCGACGTGGCGGCCACGGACGTCAACCATGGTTTCGGCGTCTACGATCAGCGTGGACGATTGCTCGGTCAGACGCAGGCCATGCCGGGGTACGTCAATCGTCTGACCCTCGTGTTTCCGGAACCGGGCAGCTATCAGGTGCTGTGCCTCGAGTACTGCGGCGTGGCGCATCACGTGATGGCTGCATTGATCGAGGCCGAGTGACTCCACCGACGAGGGCCGCACATATGAACATGAGCATGTCCCCAGCCGCCATGAGCTCGCCCGCCGAAAAGCAACTGACCGCCACATGGGCGATCACCGTGATCGCCGTCTTCTTGGTCCTAGTGCTGCTGGGGCTCATCCTGCGGATGGCGCAGGCGGGCGAGCTCGCGATCGGCCCCGACCGATTCTACGCGCTGATGACGCTGCACGGTCTCGGCATGGCCGGGACGCTGTTCGTGGGCGGCCTCGCCGCCGTCTGGTATCTCGCCGGCCAATACGTTCGCGCCAGTCGGCCGCTGCTCTGGACCGTGTATGCGCTGGTGCTCGCCGGCACCGCGGGCCTGATCGGAGCCACGCTCCTCGGGCGCTTCGGCGCGGGTTGGTATGTGCTCTATCCGCTACCCTTCATCACGGTCTGGCCCGCCTGGGCCACGGGCCTGGCCATCATCTCGTTGATCGTCCTCGGCGTCGCGTGGCTGCTCGGGCAACTCGAATTGTTGCGCGCGCTCGTGACGCGCTACGGACTCCGCAACGTGCTCGGCTGGCAGTACTTCGGCTCCACGCCCCCGCAGACGGAAATTCCTCCGTTCGTGCTGATCGTCGCCGTGAGCCTGATCGCGGGTGCAGTCACCACGATATTCGGCGCCGTGTTGCTGCTGTTGTATCTCTTCAAATGGTTCGCGCCGAACCTGGAGCTCGACGCTCTGCTGATGAAGAACGTCGTGTTCCTGTTCGGTCACACGCTCGTGAACATCACCATGTACCTGGGGCTCGCGGTGGTCTACGAGCGGTTGCCGCAGTATTCCGGCCGGCCGTGGAAGACCAACCGCATCGTGGTGTTGGCATGGAACGCAACGCTCGGGCTGGTGTTAGTGGCGTTCTTCCATCACTTGTACATGGACTTCGTGCAGCCCCGGGCGTTTCAGGTAGCCGGCCAGGTGGTTTCCTACGTGAGCGCAGTCCCGGCGACGGCGGTGACGGTCTTCGGCGCGATCGCCCAAGTCTATCGCTCGGGCATCCGCTGGAGCTTCGCGCCGCTCATCTACTACTTGGGACTGATCGGCTGGGTGATCGGGGGGCTTGCGGCGGTCGTCGACTCCACGATCGCGGTCAACTTGTTCTTTCACAATACGTTGTGGGTGCCGGCGCACTTCCACACTTATTTCCTGCTCGGATTCGTATTCATTCTGCTGGGATTCATCGCGGAGCTCTTTGGATCGACCGCCGAGCGCGCCGCGAAGCTGAGCCTCTGGCTGCTCGCAATCGGCGGCTACGGCTTCGTGCTGATGTTTTATCTGGGCGGGTTGTTCGGCGTGCCGCGCCGTTTCGCTTCCTATGCGATTCTTGTGCAGCCGCTCGCCGAGTGGGGTCAGTGGGTGGCCGGGATCGCGGTCTATTTCGTCTGGCTCGTGCTCCTCGGTTTGCTCGTCTACGTTGCGTCCGTGATTCGTGGCGTCGGCAAGGTGTGGTCGGGCCACTGAGAGGCTGAAGGATGGGGCGTCCCACTTTGCGGTTTGTTCCCGCGGCGTGCGTCGTCGCCGCATGCACGGCGGTCATTGCATGGTGGACGATGGGCTTTCGGGCGTTCACCACGGACGGTCACGCGTTGCTCGCCGCGGGCAGCCTGCCGCGGCCGGCACCGTCCATTACGCTGGCCGAGCCGTCCGGAACGATAACTGCCACCGACCAACTCCGCGGCCGCTACGTGCTGCTCACGTTCATGTACCTCGGCTGCACGGATGTCTGCCGCATCGTCGAAGCACAGTTGCACGTTGCGTTGGCTGCGTTGGACGAGCTCGTGCCCGAACGTCTGGTGCTCGTGAGCCTCAGCTTCGATCCGAAGACCGATAGCGATGAAGCGCTCGCGGCGCACTGGGAACGTCACGCGCGGCCGCGCGGTTGGATCATGTGACGGCTCGCGGACACCCCGGACGAGGCGCAGTTGAAGGATCTCGCACGCCTCGGCGTATGGGTGTATCGAAGACCGGACGGTGGCTACAACCACGCGGCCTTCACGTTCCTCATCGACCCGAACGGTTGGGTGATCGATGTCTTTCCGCCGGACACGCCGGCGGCGGACATCGTCCGGGCCGTTCGCGACGCGGTGGGCTGATGCGAGCGCTTCTTGCCATGGCGGCAGCGCTGGTGCTGGTGACGCCGCCTCTGGATCCGTTTCTCGACGCGGCGATGCGGCGGCACGTGGAATGGCAACTGCCCGCGCTCGTAGCGCTGGGCTATTTCGCCGGGCGCGGCCGCGTACCTCGGCGGCTCGCGGCGGCGAACCCGAGCGGGCTCGCCGGATTGGCGTTCGCGCTCGGCTCGATGGCGTTCTGGATGATTCCCCGTTCGCTGGATGTCGCGGTGGTACACGACTCGGTGGACCAGCTCCTCCACGCGTCGATGTTCGGGAGCGGCTTGGCCCTCGCTTGGAGCTTGCCGGTCGCGCCGTTCGCGCTGCGCGTGGCTCTCGGAATTCACGCCGTGGCCATGGTCGCCGCCCTGGGCGTGACGTACTCGGAGTTCCCGCGCTTGATCTGCGCAACCTACAACCTGCAGCAACAGCGCGCAGTGGGCGGCGACCTGCTCTGGATTGCCGGTCTGCTGTGGGTGATGTTGTGGTTCGCGGCGTTACGTGAGCTCGCGCGCCGCGGGCCCGGGAGTGAGCGGCCGCGCGGCGGAATCCGAGTGCTTGCCACGGCGAGCATGAAGAACCGCTGCGCGGCTACAATGCTCCGAGTTCAGCGGGCTGGTTCGATTCGAATCTGGAAGCTACTTCGATGATCAAATACGTTCCGTCGATCGCGTTCGCCGCGGGTCTCGCGCTGCTGACCGCGCCGTTCGGAGTTTCGGCGCATCATTCGTTTGCCGCCGAGTTCGACCGCGAGCTACCGATCACCGTCACCGGCACGGTGACTAAAGTCGAATGGTTGAACCCGCACGCGCGGTTTTATGTTGCGACCGAAGACGAAAGCGGCGGAAAGGTCGAGTGGGATTTCGAGCTCACGAGCCCGAACGTCCTGATGCGACGCGGCTGGACGCGAACCTCGCTGAAAGTCGGCGACGTCGTTACCGTCACGGGCTATCGCGCGAGGAATGACCCGCACGTCGTCAACGCCAGCAACGTGATGCTCGCCGACGGTACACGGTTGTTCACCGGCGCGGCCGTCGGGCAGTAGCGGTCGCCGCCGTGCGCACGCATGTGCGAGCTCGCGCACGCTAGAACTTCGTGCCGTCGGCCGCGATCACGCCGAGCACGTAGCCGCCGTCGCTTCCGTCGCGCGGCGGCGCGGCCTGAACGGTGATTTCGTCGCCGACTTTGACGAGACCTACGCGCCAACCGCTCCGGTAAAAGTTGTTCTGGCTGTGACCCTCGAACTCGATGTCGCGCGCACCCTTCTCGTCCGTGACTTCGAGCACGATCTTCGTATGCGGATTCGCGGGCTTGAACTCCTTGACGATCCCGGTCACGTAGTGGTCGCGGATCGAAAGATCGTACTCTGCCGCCGAATGATGCGCGCTCGCAGCGAACGGCAGCGCGACCGCGACGATCGAAGCAGCCGCGATCAACGTCTTCCACATGGCCGGTCTCCTGAGCTGAATGTGATCATCGTCACGCCTCGCGCCGCGGGCCTTGATCGAGCTCCGAGGCGCCGCGCCGGCGCCCTCGGCTATCGCCAGTCGTCCACCTTGACGCTCCGGTTGTAGCCGCACTCGTTCGCGCTCCACCGCAGGTTGCCGCTACCGCCGACCACGACGACCTCGACGTTCTCGAGAAACGGTATCGGAGCCTCGTCCGGCAAACCCAACCACGTCGCGTACGGCTCTCGCCCGGCGCGTGCCGGTCCGAGCTTGTAGTTGATGACCTCCTGGTCGACCCAGTAGTGCTGTTTCGGCACCGTCACGTTGTTCCTGACCCAGTCGATCAGCTTTTCTTTGGTGTCGAAGCCGAATCGCAGGAAAGGCGGCGTGACGGCCGGGTCGATCAGCAGCAGCCTCGAGGTGCGGTTCGGCGTGCCGGCGGCAAGCGCGTTATCGAGCGCCCACTCCCAGTTCTCGTCCTTCAGGACCATCATCGTGACCTGGCTCTGACACCCCCCGAAGGCGCTCACGACGCTATCGCCGGGCGCGAACCCTTTCTGCACGTGCAGCGGCTGCCAGCCTTGCGGCAGCCCCGCGACGTTCTCGGCGAACACGGCCGGCACGTTGCCCATGGGGTTGCCCTGCACGCCCATGTAGGTGTGCCCCGGCACCGACCCTCCCGTCGCGTTCGAGGAGAGGAATCCCCAGGCCCGGCCGATCAACGCGCCGGCATTGTTGTAGAGCCCGAGCGCGCCGGTACCCGAGTTCATCTGCAGCTCATCGACGATGGGACCGTTGAACACGGCCATGGCGGTCATCGACGAGGTCGAGCTCGAGCGCGCGTTCGTCTGCGTCGCCGCGAGTGCGAGAATCGCCGGGAAATATTCGGGCTTCGCGCCGGCCATGACCGCATTGATCGCGACCGTCTCGACCGTGTACTCCCAGGCTTCGCGCGTTCCGGTGACGCGCATCCGGCCGATCACCTCCTCGCGCGGCCGCGATGTCCGCGCGAGCATCTCGGCCACGCGTTCCTCGGTCGGCATCACGATCGGCAGCTGGTCGCTCCAGAAGCGGTCGTCGAAATAGCGCTGTAGATTCTCGGCCGTGTCGGGCCCGATCAGCGGGCGGCGCTCGCGAACGACCGTGCCGGTCCGCCGCTCTTCGGCGCTGAGCGGCCGCGTGAGATGACCGACGATTTCCTGCATCAGCGGTTCGTTCGTGACCGGATCCTTGCCCGCGATGTAGTCGGCGAGCTCGGCCGCAGTCTTACCGCCGACCGGCGTCGGCGTGAACGCAAGCCGGAGCCCGGGCATGCCTTCCTCGAAAGCTTTGTCGCGCACGAGATCCTCGAGCGCATCGATGATCACGCCGACCGCGGGGACGCCGTAGCTCCTCTCGATGTTTGCGACGTGGCCGACGACCGCCGGCGCGCAGGTGCTTCAGTGGCCTATGGCCATGATCATGAGGCCGCCGGCGGCCTTGATCTCGGCCCAGAGCGCGGGATCATCCGCGAAGTACGCACCCTGTTTCGCCCGGTATTCGGTTTTGACGCCGGGCATGTGCGCGGCAAACCACTCCTGCATCTCACGTAGCAGCAAGTCGCCGCCGTTGAACGTGACATCGACGAGGTAGACGGTCTTGCCGTCGAGGCTCGCGGGACGTTCGGCGAGGGGTCTGCGTTCTATCGCGGGCGGCGTGCCGGTCGGATTCAGGACAGTGGATCGCTCTCCGTCTGCGGACGCCGAATGGCGCTCATCGGCTGCGCCGGGCGTCACCGCGAAAGGCAGCCCGAGCAGCAGCGCTAAGCTTGCGAGCGGCGCTCGGCGCTTGCCCTTGGCCATAGCGGCGCGCTTCCAGAGAGGTTGTCTGTCGGCCTGGTTCTGCATCGATGGCATGGCATTCCTCACATTCGCCCCAGCTCCTACCGCAAAGAAAGCAGGGCCGATACGTCGCTCGCGAGCTCTTCGTGCGTGAGCGGCTTCTTGTGAACGCGCGCGTTCGTTCCGGCGGCGTCGAAGATCAAGGTCATCGGCATCTCGCCGAACCATTGCGGGAGCACGCCCTCGTAGAACGTCTTGTCCTGCGAAGCCGCGATGTAGACCGGAAACGGCGGATCGTAGGTCGCCAGGAACTGCTCGACGTCCTCCGCCTCGTCGGCGGAGTTCATCGACACGGCGAGCACTTCCACGCCCCGCTCGCGATATCGCTCGTAGACGTCGATGATGGCCGGGAACTCGCGCAGACACGGCGGGCACCAGGTCGCCCAGAAATTCACCACAACGACTTTGCCTCTTTGTTCCTCGACGAGCGCGTGAAGTTGTTCTGCGGTGATAGCCGCGATGATTTCGGCCGCCGGCGCGTTGCCGCCGACGCTCGCCGCGGACAAGGAGAGTCCGACCAACCAGCACGTTCTGCGAATCACCGCCGCCATCGAAAAACCTGTGGACTCTGGTGGATTCCTCATCGATCGCCGATCTTCCCGAGCATGTCCGAAGCCGCCCGAGTCACCTCGTCGAACTGACTCGGCTCGATATCCGCGACGTTCGACTCGACGAAGCGATTGACCGTAATCAGGAACGTGTTTCGGACCTGCGGGTCGAGTTTGTAGAGGCGCATCCCAACGTCTTGCGGACCTTTGCCGAAAACCACGAGCGGAATCTCGATACCGTACGAGCGGTCGAGCTCCTCGAGCCACGGCTTCGCGTCGGGCCCCGCGATGAGGATCGCCACGGCCTTGAAGTCTTTCGCCTTGTGTCGCCGATAAAGGTCGTCGAGCCGCACGATAAGCTCGGCCGTCGCGTCGTCCGCGTCGCGGAAGAACGCGAGCACGTTCGGGGCGTTCTGAAATTCGCAAACGTAGCACACGCGCTTGCCGGCGTACGCGCCCGTGACGTCGACTACCGGAATCGCTGGCGTCGGCTCGCCGACGTCCAGGCCGGACAGGATGCCGCCGGCCAACGCGGGTATGCCGAGCAGAGCTGCGGAGCACAGCAGCGCGAGGCGAATCGTCTTCGACGGAATCATCGGGGAACGCCCTCCACAGCCGAGCCCTCGGTGTCGTAGCCGAGATCGAGCCACTCGAACCAGCCGCCTTCGAGCACCGTCACGTTCAAGTACCCGAGATGGGTGAGTTTCTCCGCCATGTCGATCGAGTCTTCGTGATCGTTACAGGCGCAATAGATCACGAGCGCCTTGTCGCGCGGTAAACCGACCGGCAACGCAATCGTCGGCGCCCATGGGAAATTGACGGCGCCCGATATGCGCTCTTCTTCCCAGATCAACGGCGCCGCGGTATCGACGATCACGATGTCCGTCGACTTCTCGTCGATGAGCTTCTTCAGCTCCTGCGGCGAGGTGAACTCCGGCACGTAGACGTAACCCTCGACGTATTCTCCGTCGATGAACGAACCGGACGGTTCCTCTTGGGCGTAGCCCACCGTCGCGCAAAGCATCGCTGCGCCGACCGCGAGCGAGCGTAGCTGCGTGCGCCAGCGCTTCACGATGAATCGAGCCTCTTCGTTTTTCACTTGCCGTGCCTCGAGTGCATTTATCACGAGCATCCGCGACTGTCATGAGCCATTTGCGCTAGTCTAGCAGCGCGATACGACCTTGTGCAGCCACGCGCGCCGCTCGTACGATCGAGCGGTGTTTCGGCCCCCGTTCGCGATTCTCATCGTCGCGGCGCCGCTCATCGCCGGCGCCGTAGGCGTGAATCCGTACGAAGGAGACAGCGGCGCGATTCGCGTCGGCGAAGCGCTCTTCCGCAGTCAGTGCGCTGCGTGCCATGGACCCGACGCGAAGGGGATCAGCGCGCCGGATCTCACGGCGCTCTGGACGTCGGGCGCGACCGATGAGCGGATTTACCGGATGATACGCACGGGCGTGCCGGAAAGCGCGATGCCGCCGAGCGGCGCGCCGGACAAGCAGCTTTGGGCCATCGTGGCTTACCTGAAGAATCTCGGCGCCGTGCCTGCGTGGCCGCACGCAACCGGCGATCCGGACCGAGGTCGCGAAGTGTTCGCCGTCGAATGCGCGCGCTGTCATCGCATGCACGGCAATGGCGGCCGGCACGGACCGGATCTGTCGAACATCGCAGCAATTCGGACGCGCGAAACGGTTGCGCGCGCAATTCGCGAGCCGAGCGCTTCGGTCACCGCGGGCTATCGAGCCGTGACGCTCGTGACGTCCGACGGCGCGCGCCTTCGAGGCATCGCGAAGGGCGAGGATGCCTTCTCGATTCAAATCATCGATGCGAACGAACGGCTGCGCGGATTCCGCAAGGCGGACCTTCGAGCCGTCGATCACGAGCGCACATCAGCGATGCCGGAGTTTGGTCCGGCTGATCTGAGCGATGCCGTGCTCGAGGATCTCCTCGAGTATTTGCATCGCGAGACCGCCACCGACGGCTCGGCCGCGCCGCCCGAGCCCTCACCGTCGGCCGCAAGCGAATGAGGCTGCGATGTCGCCCAACGGACTCGGCACAGCGGTAGCGCTGCTCGCGTTAACGGCACCGATCGCCGTCGAGCTCCTCGCGCAGGGCTGGCAGGACGACGTCGACTATCCGGCCGATCCGGGCGTCACCTACGAAGATCTTCTCGAGGGTCTCTCGGTCTCAACCCAATGGCCAACCTATTCGGGCGACTACACCGGCCGCCGTCACAGCCCGCTCACGCAGATCAAGCCCCGCAATGTCCACCGACTCGTGCCGCAGTGGACGTTCCAGAGCGGCACGACGGCCCGCGGGCGCGGGTTCGAGACGAATCCGCTGGTGTTCAACGGCGTGCTCTACGTGACCGGGCCGAACAATTATGCGTGGGCGCTCGATGCGCGCACGGGCCGCCCGTTCTGGGAGTATCGGCGCGACCTCCCGAGCGACTTGACCTACGGCGCGCGCGCGCCGGTCAATCGGGGGTTCGGCATGCTCGGCCAGCGGCTCTTCATGGTCACGCTCGACGCGCATCTGCTGGCGTTCGACCGCACGACCGGAAGCATCCTTTGGGACACGGTGCTCGCGGATTACCGAGTCGGTCATGCCGCGACCGCAGCTCCGCTCGTGATCGAGGGCAAAGTGATCGTCGGCATCTCGGGCGGTGAATATCCGACTCGAGGATTCGTCGACGCCTACGATCCGGAAACCGGCTTGCGGATCTGGCGGTTTTACACGGTGCCCTCGCCCGGGGAACGCGGCAGCGAGACATGGCCCGACGACGCGCAAATCCTCGCGCGCGGTGGCGGCGCGACCTGGATGACGGGAAGCTACGATCCGGAGCTCGACCTGATCTACTGGGGCGTCGGCAATCCGAACCCCGACTTCTACGGCGATTCGCGTCCCGGCGACAACTTGTACACGAGCTCCTTGATCGCGCTCGATGCCGCAACCGGAACGCTGCGCTGGCACTACCAGTTCACGCCGCACGACCTGTACGACTGGGATTCGGCGCACGTGCCCGTGCTCGCCGACCTTTCGATCGGCGGCAAGCCGCGGAAGGTCGTGATGGTCGCGAACCGCAACGGCTTCTTCTACGTGCTGGATCGCACGACCGGCGAGCTGCTGCTCGGCAAGCCGTTCACCGAGACCACATGGGCGCGCGAGATCGGACCGGACGGCCGGCCGATCGTGTTGAACGACGGCAGCAAGGGCTGTCTGCCCGACATGTGGGGCGGCACGAACTTCATGCCGCCGTCCTACCATCCGGCGCTCGCGATGTTGTTCGTGACCGCTCGCGAAACGTGCGCGATCTATGCACCGCAGGAGCCCGAGCAGCTCACACCGGGTGCGTGGAACATCGGCGGTGTGGTCTGGGTCGAGAGCGACCAGGGCTACGGCGCACTGCGCGCGATCGACGTGCGCACGGGCGAACGCAAGTGGCAGTTCCGCTACCCGACGCCGACCATCGCCGGTGTGACGACGACCGCATCGGGTCTCGTGTTCGCGGGAGACAATGAGGGCAATTTCATCGCCTTCGACGCGCGCACCGGCAAGCCGCTCTGGCATTACCAAACCGGCGCGCCGATCTGGGGTGCGGGCGCTGTGACGTTCATGCTCGACGACCGGCAGCTGGTATTGATTCCGTCCGGCAGCTCGCTGACCGCGTTCGCGTTGCCGGACGACTGAGTCCAGTTCACTCAGCGGGTCATTCACTTGCATCATGGACGCCGGGTGCCCTGCGGCGCACCATTTTGTTAGGCGGCTCGGGAGAAGACCGTGCAGAGCTGGGCGTTGAGGAGACCGTTCCCGCCCGGGCCTCGAGCCGCCGTTTCGGTCAAGCGAGCTCGCGATTCCGAGGTGTAGGCGAATGATCGGTCGGAGACAAATTTTGCGCCTCGGGCTCGTCACCGCGATGTGGCCGGCTTTGGCCCTGGCAGAAGAGCGCCGAGCGTCAGTCGGGTTCGCAGCGCCAGCGCGGTGGTCCCTCTACAAAGGCATCTACGACGCCCGGTATCCCGCCTGCGTCGCGTTCGCCGAGTGGATGAAGCAGAGCGGTGTTCCGATTTGGCCCCTCGATCACGGCGACGTTACGGGCGTCTGGTTCAACGATCTCGCGCTTCGCTGGCGAGAAGAGCCGGCGGCGATCGCGGGTATGACGGCGCCCGAGGCGTTGTTTTGTCTCGAGGAGCTCGCGCGGGATCACCGGATGCGCGTGACGTTCAGGGCGGAGCATCGCCTTCGGTCGGACGGTCTGATCGAGCACCGTTTGCGAGGACCCGCT
>Ga0209640_10000454_pt1 | contig 31315 bp, 29 predicted proteins | sample RifCSP10_1_FD_184018 | JGI IMG/M metagenome (GOLD analysis project Ga0209640, IMG submission 184018) | Soil microbial communities from Rifle, Colorado - Rifle CSP2_sed 10_1 (SPAdes) (version 2) | ecosystem: Environmental > Terrestrial > Deep subsurface > Rock core/Sediment | place: Rifle... | reverse complement strand
GGGACTTGCCCCGCACAAGGAGGCGTACGCGGCACGCACGAATCCCGACGGCGAGCGCGGGAGCGCCGACGAGGTCCTTGCGGGCGCTGACGTCTTCATCGGCCTCTCCGCTCCCGGTGCCGTCAGCGCGGACGGTGTACGGAGCATGGCGAGGGACGCGATCGTGTTCGCGATGGCCAACCCGACCCCCGAGGTCATGCCGGAGGAGATCTCCGATGCAGTCGCAGTCGTCGCCACCGGGCGCTCGGACTACCCGAACCAGATCAACAACGTCCTCGCGTTCCCGGGAGTCTTCCGCGGCGCGCTCGACGTCCGCGCAGCGTCGATCACGCGGGAGATGGAAGTCGCGGCAGCGCACGCCATCGCGTCGGTGATCCCGGACGACGAGCTCGGCCCCGAGTACATCGTCCCGAGCGTCTTCAACCGGGATGTCGCACCGCGGGTCGCCGCCGAGGTCGCGGCGGCCGCGGAGAAGTCGGGTGTCGCCCGCAGGCCGCGTCCCCGCGCCTGACCTCACTCGTAGGCGATGGCCTGGAGCGGATCGAGCTTGGCGGCTCGCCGCGCCGGGAAGATCGCCGCCACGATGCCGACGACGACCGCGGCGATCACGAACACGATCACCTGGGTCGTCGGGAACGAGAAGACGAGGAAGTCGACCCGCGCGATCAGCAGCGCCGCGAGAACGATTCCGAGCACGATCCCGAGAGCCGCCCCGATGAGCGCCGTGATCACGCTCTCGTGCCGGATCATCCGGCGTACCTGCCGGCGCGTCATGCCGATCGCGCGCAGCATCCCGATCTCCCGCGTCCTCTCGAACACCGTGAGCACAAGCGTGTTCACGATGCCGAACAGGCTCACGATCACCGAGAGTGCAAGCAAGACGTAGAGGATGTTGAGCACCGAGCTGAGGCCGGAGATCTGGTTGTCGATGAACTGCTCGCGCGTCTGCACCTTCGAGTTCGGGAACTCTGCGAGCGCCTCCTCGAGAGCAGGCGTGTTCGCGTCGCTCACGTCGCCCGCCATGGCGATGAACGTGTAGAGGTTGCGCGGGTTGTCGACCTTCGCGTCCCAGGCCTCCGTCGAGATGGTCACGTTGCCGAAGGGCGAGCCCCCGGTCGGCGGGTCGAAGATCCCTCGCACGGCGTAGCGTTCCGTCGAGCCGTCGGGGAAGGTCAGCTCGATCGGCGACCCGACGACGAGGTCGTTCGCATCGGCGTATCCGTCATCGACGAACGCGCCGTCGGCTCCGAGGTCGGCCAGCACGTCCTGTGAGCCGTCCTTCCATTTCAGAATGATCAGCTCGCGCGCTGTCGGGTCGACAGCCGTCGCGAAGATCGTCTCGCCGAACGCGCGCACCTCGCCGGTGCGGACGTTCATCACCGCCACGACGCCGGGCGCCTGCCCCGCGGCGTTCGCAGCGTCGGCCGGGATGGGTGAGAAGTTGTTCTGCGCCGTGATCGCGTAGTCCGAGTCAGACGTCTTCCAGAGGTCGTTCACCGACCCCTCGAACGACGCAATAATCCCCGCCGCGAGAGTGGCGACGAGCGTGACGAGCGCGAGGCCGATCATGAGCGCGGCGGCCGTCGACGCCGTCCGCTGTGGATTGCGCCGAGCGTTCTCGCTGCCGACCCGCGTCGTCGAGCGGTCCGGGATCACGCCCGGGAACTCGGCCGGCCACTCTGGCTCCCAGCGCGTGACCACCTTCCGCAGCCACATCCCGAGCACGATCGTGAGGATCAACGCGTTGAGGAGAGCACCCGCGATGAAGGCGAGCACTCGCTTGCCGGCGGAACCGGGCCCCCATGCGCCGTAGCGCAGGAGCCAGTACGGAAGCGTGAAGAACGGCCAGAAGACGACGAGCAGCGCGAACACCGACCAGCGAGCGATCGGGGACATGAACGCCGACAAACTCGGAATAAGGCGGGTCGTGACCCGCGCGACGCCGAAGAACACGAGCAGCACCCCGACGCCCATCCAGAGGAGCACGCTGGTCGTTCCGAGGCCCGGAACGAACAGCCCGTAGATCAGGGCCGCGAAACCGAGCCCGCACGACACGAGGGCGCCGAGCGTGCGCGACGGGAACAGAGCGCAGCCGAAGAGGGTCAAGATCAGGCCGAGCACGGCCAACAGTGCGCTGACGAGCGCATTGCCGGGCGTCGTTGTGATGGCGACGACGCCGACGGTCACTCCCACGCCCGTCATCAGCGCTCCTGCCAGCGTGCTTCTGACGCGATCGAGCGGCTCGTCGGGCAGGATCGCGCCCTCGCGAACGGCTGCGATCGGCGGAACCATCGTCGCGCGGAAGCCTGGATAGACACTCGCGAGGAACGTCACGAGAATCCCGGCCGCGAGCGCGACGACGATCGTCCGGGGCTCGAAGACCAGCCCCGAGTTCGGGAGCGTGAAACCGACGGCGTCGAAGAGCTGGAAGAGGCCCTTGGCGAGCAGGAGCCCGAGGAAGAGCCCCACGATCGACGCGACCGTGCCCACGACGAGCGCCTCGACCATCACCGATCCGAGAACCTGGCGATTCGTCGCGCCGATCGTTCGCAGCGTCGCGAATTCCCGCGTCCGCTGGGCGATCGTGATCGACAACGAGTTCGCGATGACGAAGGAGCCGACGAAGAGGGCGACGCCGCCGAACGCGAGGAGGAAGCCCTGGAGGAACGAGATGAACTCACTCGTCTCGTCGGAGTCCGCCTGCGCCTGCTCACCGCCTGTCTTCACCTGGGCGCCCGGCGGCAGGATCTCCTCGATCTCGCGGACGAGCTCCGCGTCGGGAACGTCCGGCTTGGCAGCGACGGCGATCTCGTCGACCCGCCCCACCTTCTTAAAGAGCCGCTGCGCGGTCGGGAGGTCGAGGCCGGCCAAGGTCGCCCCGCCGATGGTCAAACCTGAGCTGAACTGGATGATTCCGGAGACCCGAAGACGCTCGACCGGGCCCTCGGCCTGAACGCCGATCGTCTCTCCGACCTGGAAGTCTTCGTCTGCGGCGGTCTCCTTGTCCACGACGACCTCGTTCGATCCGGGCCACGATCCGTCGACGAGGGTCAGCGGATTGAAGTCCGAGTCACCGTTTGCGATCGAGAATCCGAGGTTCGGGGCGCCGCCTGACACGACGGCTTTCCCGTCGTCGCCGATGAGCTGCGTCGCGTCGGAGTCGACGCTGCCCTCGGCTTCGGCGACGCTCGGAAGCTCGCGCACCTCGCCAAGCAGGCCCTCATCGAGCGTCGGATCGGTGACCCCGCTCCCGTCGGAGAGGTCGAAGGCCGACCTTCCGGTGATGACCGCGCTCGAGCCCTTGCGGATGTCCGTGAAGATCTTGTCGAACGCCTGATCGATCGAGTCCGTCAGGACGTAGGTGCCGCTGATCATCGCGACGCCGAGGACGATCGCCAGCGCCGTCAGCGCCGTTCGAAGCTTGCGACTCAGAAGGCCTCGGATGGCGAAGCGCGTCACGCGCTCAGCTCTTCCATCGCCGCGATGACCTCATGCGGGCTCGCCCCGCGCATCTCGCGCACGATCTCACCGTCGGCGAGGAAGAGGATGCGGTCGGCGATCGCGGCCGCTCTGGGTTCGTGCGTGACCATGACGGTGGTCTGACCCCGGGAGTCGACGGACGCGCGAAGAAGCTCGAGGATCTCGTAGCCCGTCGCAGAGTCGAGGTTCCCGGTCGGCTCGTCCGCGAAGAGCACGGTGGGCTGCGAGACGAGAGCGCGCGCGATCGCGACCCGCTGCTGTTGCCCGCCCGAGAGCTCCGACGGCCGGTGCTTCAGCCGATCGGCGAGCCCGACGTCCCTCACGATCTGCTCGACCCAGCCGGCGTCGGGCTTCTCGCCCGCGATCGTGAGCGGGAGCCGGATGTTCTCGTCCGCCGTCAGCATCGGGAGCAGGTTGAAGAACTGGAAGACGAAGCCGATGTGCTCGCGGCGCAACTTCGTCAGATCGTTGTCGCCGAGCGTCGTGATCTCCGTCCCTGCGACGTGGACCGTGCCGCTGGTCGGCTTGTCGAGGCCCGCGAGGATGTGCATCAGGGTCGACTTGCCGGAGCCGGACGGCCCCATGACCGCTGTCAGTCGCGCCCGCTCGATCTCGACCGAGACGCCCCGAAGCGCGTCGACAGCCGTCTCTCCCTCTCCGTAGCGCCGCGCGATCTCGGACGCGACGACGACTGCACCGTTCCCGTTTCCGCTCACTCCTCCCGGCTCCTCTCTGTCAGGGGCGGCAAACGCTAGCCGACGTCACCCATTCGGCTCATTGCGCACAGCGCCGACTGGGGCAGAGTTCGGGTGTGGAGTCGCGACTCGAGATCCGCACGACCCTGGAGCGAGCCCGAGCGGCCACCGAAGGGCTGCTCGAGCCGATATCGGACGTCGAGCTCGTCGCGCAGATCTCGCCGATCCAGTCGCCTCTGGTGTGGGACTACGCGCACATCGCGTACTTCGAGGAGCTCTGGCTGCTCCGCAACGTCAACGGCGACCCGCCGATCTCCTGCCTCCACGACGAGGTGTACGACGCCTTTCGGCACGAGCGCAGCGAGCGCTCGGAGCTCCCGATTCTCCGTCCTGCCGCCGCCCGGGCGTACGCAGCGGACGTGCGCGAGCGGGTCCTCGACGCGCTCGAGCACATCGATCTCGACGCATCGAATGCCCTGCTGTCACGAGGCTTCGTCTTCGGCCTCGTGATCCAGCACGAGCTCCAGCGCCAGGAGACGATGCTCCAGACGCTGCAGCTGCGGACCAAGGCCGAGTATCCGGTCCCCGACGGCCCCGCCCCGGACCGTGCCCCCGCCGGGCCCTACGAGCTTCACGTCCCAGGAGGCTCGTTCGTCCTCGGCGCCGTCGACGAGCCGTGGGCGTACGACAACGAGCTCGTCGCGCACGAGGTCGAGCTCCGCCCCTTCTGGATCGACCGCACACCGGTGACCAACGGCGACTTCGAGAAGTTCGTCGCGGACAAGGGGTATCGATCGAGGAAGCTCTGGAGCGCCGAGGCGTGGGAGTGGCGCGAGCGCGAGAGTGCGAACGCGCCGCTCTACTGGGAGAAGGGCAAGGACGGCTGGGATCGCGTTCGCTTCGGCCGACGGGAGCCCGTCCCGGTAGACGAGCCGGTGCAGCACGTCTCCTGGTACGAGGCCGCCGCCTTCGCGCGCTGGGCGGGGAAGCGTCTGCCCACGGAGATCGAGTGGGAGCGCGCGGCCGGCTGGCACGAGCGCGAGGGGAAGATGCGCTACCCGTGGGGGCAGGAGTGGATGGGCTTCGAGGCGAGTCTCGATCACCGTCGCTTCTCCCCCGCGCCTGCGGGTTCCTACGCCGGTGGCGTCAGTCCCGTCGGCTGCGTGCAGACGGCCGGCGACGTCTGGGAGTGGACGTCGTCGTACTTCCAACCGTACCCGGGCTTTCTCGCGTTCCCGTATCCGGAGTACTCGGAGGTCTTCTTCGGCGAGGAGTACCGCGTCCTCCGCGGCGGCTCGTGGGCGACCGACGCCCTCGTCGCACGCACGTCCTTCCGCAACTGGGACTACCCGCAGCGGCGCCAGATCTTCGCCGGCTTCCGCTGCGCGAGGGACGCGTAGGTCCTCGTGATCGACCGCACGGCGCTCGTACCCCGAGTCCGCATCGACGTGCTCATCGACGAGGGCGATGCGCTCCTCAGTGGACCTCGGCTTCCGTTCGGTGGGGGCGCAGGTCGTGCAGGTCCCCGGACTCGGTGTCGAAGTCTCCTTCGCCGGCGGCGAGCACCTGCGGGTGCAGGTCAGCTCGAAGTTCAGGCGTGAGAGCGTCGAGTCCGAGCTGGCCGCTTGCCAAGAGCCGCTCCGCCGCCTACGGTCACCGCGGACTGATCGCTGACTGGAGGCCACGATGACCTACTCGAGCCTGCTCTACGCGACCGAAGGGCGCATCGCCTGCATCACCCTCAACCGGCCCGAGCGCCTGAACGCGATCGACGACACGATGCCGGGCGAGATCCGGCACGCCGTGGAGGAGGCGAACGCCGACGACAGGGTCCACGTGATCGTCCTCAAGGGCGCCGGGCGGGCCTTCTGCTCGGGCTACGACCTCGAGCTGTACGCCGAGGGGAAGAGCTCCGGGATCCAGGAGGAGATGCCCTGGGACCCGATGCGGGACTACCGGCTCATGAAGCGCAACACGGACGACTTTCTCTCGCTGTGGCGATCGCCCAAGCCCACCATCTGCAAGGTGCACGGGTTCGCCGTGGCCGGCGGCAGCGACCTCGCGCTCTGCGCGGATCTCGTGGTAATGGCCGAGGACGCCCGCATCGGCTACATGCCCGCGCGCGTATGGGGCTGCCCGACGACGGCGATGTGGGTCTACCGGCTCGGGGCCGAGCGGGCGAAGCGAATGCTCCTCTCCGGGGACACGATCGACGGACACACCGCGGAGGCGTGGGGCCTCGTCAGCAAGGCAGTCCCGGCCGAGGAGCTCGACGCGGAGGTCGATGCCCTGGCGGAGAGGCTCGCCGGCGTCCCCCGCAACCAGCTTCAGATGCAGAAGCTCCTGATCAACCAGGCGTACGAGAACATGGGCCTCTCGACGACGCAGCTGCTCGCCACTCTGTTCGACGGCATCGCCAGGCACTCGCCGGAAGGCATGTGGTTCAAGCGGGAGGCCGAGGAGCACGGGTTCCACGCCGCGGTCGAGTGGCGCGACTCCGGTCGCTACCTGCCGGACGGCGAGGACGCCCTGGCGCGGCTGCGAGCGAGCGAGCAGGCGCAATGACGGCTCGCTTCACGGAGTCCTACTGGCCGGCCGACGTAAGGACAGAGCTCGTCGAGCTGACCGTCGGGGGACTGCTGCGAGAGGCCGCTGCCGAGGTCCCGGAGGGCGTCGCCCTCGTCGCAGGCGTTCCGGTGGCAGCGGAGCGGCGGCGCTGGACGTACGCCGAGCTGCTCGCGGACAGCGAGCGCACGGCCCGCGCGCTGGCCGGCCGCTTCGCCCCCGGTGAGCGCGTGGCCGTGTGGGCGCCGAACGTGCCCGAGTGGCTGCTGCTCGAGTTCGGTGCTGCGCTCGCCGGCCTCACGCTGGTGACCGTCAACCCGGCGCTGCGCCGCGACGAGGTGCGCCACGTGCTTTCCCAGTCGCGCTGCTCGGGCGTCCTCTTCACGGAGGAGTTCCGCGGCAACCCGATGCGAGAGACGATCGCAGGCCTGCTCGGGGAGCTCCCGCTCATCCGCGAGGCGGTAGGGCTGTCCGGCTTCGAGACCTTCCTCGCCGGAGGCGACGCCACGGCGGTCCTGGCAGACGTGTTCCCGTCCGATCCCGTTCAGATCCAGTACACGTCGGGGACGACGGGCGTTCCCAAGGGAGCGCTCCTCCACCACCGGGGGATCGTCAACAACGCCCGCTTCGTCGTCGACCGCGCCGGCTTCGAGGACGGGGGCGTGTGGGTCGACCCGATGCCCCTCTTCCACACCGCCGGGTGCGTCCTGAGTGCGCTCGGCGCGCTCTGGCGGCGAGGCACGCACGTGCTCGTTCCGGCCTTCGACCCCGCGCTCGTGCTCGAGCTGCTCGAGGCCGAGCGAGGAACGATCCTGATCGGCGTGCCGACGATGCTGATCGCCGTGCTCGACCACCCCGACTTCCCCCGCCGCGACCTCTCCTCGGTCAACGCCGCCCTGTCGGGCGGCGCTCCCGTGCCGGCGGAGCTCGTGCGGCGGGTCGAGTCGTCGCTCGGGTGCCCGTTCTCGATCGTCTTCGGCCAGACCGAGCTGGCACCGACCGTGACGCAGACCCGCCTCGAGGACACCCCTGCCGACCAGGCGGAAACGATCGGGCAGCCGCTCCCGCACGTGGAGGTGAAGGTCGCCGACCCCGTCACCGGCGCGGTGCTTCCCATCGGCGAGCAGGGCGAGATCTGCGCGCGGGGGTACCAGGTCATGCTGGGCTACTTCGACATGCCCGAGGCGACCGCCGAGACGATCGACGCCGACGGCTGGCTGCACACGGGCGACCTCGGGACGATGGACGAGCGCGGCTACTTCCGCGTCACCGGCAGGCTCAAGGACATGATCATCCGCGGCGGCGAGAACATCTATCCCCGCGAGATCGAGGATCTGCTGTTCACCCATCCGGCCGTGGCCGAGGCGGCCGTGCTCGGCATTCCCGACGCGCTCTGGGGCGAGCAGGTGGGCGTCGTCATCCGTGCGGCGGACCCGGGGCGCCCGCCCACCCCAGGGGAGCTCCACGACTTCTGCCGGGCACACCTCGCTCCCCAGAAGACGCCGACGCTCTGGTACCTGGCGGACGCCTTTCCGCTCACGGCCTCCGGCAAGATCCAGAAGTTCGTCCTCCGCGAACGCGCGGCTGCCGGGGAGCTGCCACGGCTCCAGGAGCCCGTCTCGCCGTAGAGGTGCTCACCACGCGCTGCGCGCGTGCTCCCACCAGCCGGCAGCGAACTGCTCGTCGTCCAGTGCGCGACGGCGCTCGCGGAAGCGCTCGACCTCCATGCCGACGGGGACGCGGAGCGGAGTCGCCGGGTCCTCGACCGCATCGGCGATCGCCACCGCCACCTCGGCCACGTCGGGGAGCGCCCGCGAGCGGAACGTCGGAAACGTCTGCTCGAACAGCGGCGCGTAGGGGCTGGTGCCGTCCGCGAGCACCGCGCTGACGTCGAGAGCGTCCCAGACGCCGGTCTCGTAGGGCCCGGGCGCGACGATCGCGACTCTCACGCCGAAGCGCGCAGCCTCGTAGGCGAGCGCCTCGGACATCGCCTCCAGCGCGAACTTCGAGGCTGCGTAGAGCCCGCCCAGCGGCGGAACGAGCCTGCCGTTCAGCGAGCTGACCTGGACGACGACGCCGCTCCCCTGCGCACGCATCAGCGGGACGGCCGCGTTGACGACGCGCAGCGGCCCGAGGACGTTCGTGTCGAAGATCCGCCGCGTCTGCTCGACGGTCGCCTCCTCGATGCTCGTCGCCGCACCGAAGCCGGCGTTGTTGACCACAGCGTCGATGCGGGCCTCCGCGTTTACGACGGCGTCGAGCGCACGTGCGACCTCGGCGTCGTCGGTGACGTCGAGCTCGAGGACGACGGTGTGCGGCGAGAGCCGCGCCGCCGCTTCGGCGTTGCGGCCGCCGGGATCGCGCATTCCCGCGTAGACGCGGTGGCCGCGTCGCGCCAGCTCGAGCGCCGCGTCGAGGCCGATGCCACGCGAGGCCCCAGTCACGAGGCAGACGAGGTGGGCGCCCATGGCCGCAGATCTTCTCACGTGCTGTCGGTGACGTCCGGCGCGTGCGACCGGCGTGCCAGACGCGCTAGCGCATGAGCGCGGTGGCTTCAGTCAGGACCTCGCCGAGGATGCCCACGATCTCGTCGAACTCGGCCTGGCCGGCGACGAGCGGCGGCGAGATCTGGATCACCGGGTCGCCGCGGTCGTCCGCACGGCAGATCATGCCCGCGTCGAACAGCGCGTTCGAGAGGTAGCCGCGCAGCAGCTTCTCGCACTCCTCGTCCGAGAACGTCTCGCGCGTCTCTCGGTCCTTGACGAGCTCGATGGCCCAGAAGTAGCCCGTCCCGCGCAGGTCGCCCACGATCGGAATGTCGAGGAGCTGCGCAAGCGTCGAGCGGAAGGCGTCCTCGTTCTCGCGCACGTGCTCGACGATCCGCTCGCGCTTCATGATCTCGATGTTCTTGAGCGCGATCGCGCTCATCACCGGATGCCCGCCGAAGGTGATCCCGTGCGAGAACATCGAGGTCGCGCCCAGGAAGGGCTCCATGACCTTGTCCGTCGCGACGACCCCGCCGATGGCGGCGTAGGAGGACGACAAGCCCTTTGCCATCGTGACGATGTCCGGCCGGATGTCGTAGCGCTCGGAGCCGAACCAGTGGCCCAGGCGGCCGAAGGCGGTGATGACCTCGTCGGCGGAGAGCAGGATGTCGTAGCGGTCGCAGATCTCGCGCACGCCCTGCCAGTAACCGACCGGTGGCGTGAAGCAGCCGCCGGCGTTCTGCACCGGCTCCATGTGGACGAGACAGATCGTGTCCGGCCCCATCGAGAGGATCGTCTGCTCCAAGTCGGAGAGCAGGAACCGCGTGAACTCCTCCTCCGTCTCCTCGGGTGGCCGGTGGTAGCGGTTCGTGTTCGAGACGTGCCGCACCTCCGGCACCAGCGGCTCGAACGGCGTCTTGATCGACGGGATGCCGTTGATCGAGAGCGCGCCCATGGTGGTTCCGTGGTACGCGATGTGACGGGCGATCGCCTTGTACTTTCGAGGGTGGGTCTGCAGCGCCGCGACGCGCTCGTCGTGCCGCGTCTCGGGCTCCGCCGGGGCGGCCGGAGCGGCGCGGCCGCCGCGTGCGAGGTAGTACTCGCGCGCCAGCTTCCAGGCCGACTCGACCGCCTCGGAGCCGCCGGAGCAGAAGAAGACGCGGTTCAGGTCTCCCGGAGCAAGCGAGGCGACCTCCGCAGCGAGCTCGATCGCGCGCGGGTGCGCGTACGACCAGTTCGTGTAGAACGGCAGCTCGCGCATCTGCTCGAGCGCCGCCTGGCCGATCTCCTCGCCGAACGAGTAGCCGATGTTGACGGAGAAGAGCCCCGCGAGCGCGTCGAGGTAGCGCTTCCCATTCGAGTCCTCGAGATAGCACCCATCGCCGCGGACGATGATCGGGACGTCCGCCGTCTCGAACCCGCCCATGCGGGTGAAGTGCATCCAGAGGTGCTCCTTGGCGGCCTTCTGCAGATCGAGCGGCGCAATCGTGGTCGAGGTCATGTGGCTCCCTGTGTTCGTCGTGCGTGTCGGTACTGCCAGAAGACGTTACCGAGGGCAAGGCCGATGGCGACGAGGAAGATGGCGCTCGCGACGACGTTCACCTGGGGCGGGACGGCGACGCGCGCGATGCCCCAGACGAAGACTGGGAACGTCTGAGTGCCTCCTGCATTGAAGTACGTGATCACGAAGTCGTCGATGGAGAGGGCGAATCCGAGGAGCGCAGCTGCGAGCATCGCCGGAGCGATGAGCGGGAGTGTCACTTTCCGGAAGGTTGTCCACTCGTTCGCGCCGAGGTCCATCGCCGCCTCCTCGAGGTGCCGGTCGAACCCGATCAGTCGAGCCTTCACGGTCACCACGATGAAGCTGACGATGAACATCACGTGCGCAATGAAGATCGTCCAGAAGCCGAGGTTCAACTCCGTCGCCGCGATCCGTATCGGCAAGACGTTGAGGAACAAGGTGAGCAAGGAGGCGCCGAGCACGATCTCCGGCGTGGACATCGGCAGGAAGACGAGGAGGTTCGTCGTCGCGCGGCCGCGGAACTGGTAGCGAACGATGCCCATCGCCATCAGCGTTCCGAGAACGGTTGCGACGAGCGTCGCGAGGAAGCCGACCTGGAGGGACGTGACGAGCGCATCTCGGAGGCCGAGCACGGAGTCCCAGTTGATCCAGTTGTCGAGCGTGAACCCCTGCCAGACGTAGTTGAAGCGGCCCTTGGGGGCGTTGAACGAGAACAGGATCACGACTGTGATCGGCAGCATCAAGTAGGCCACCACGAGGAGCGCGTACACGGTGAGGGCGTGGCGCTTCGCGAATCGCCACACACGGGCGGCGATGCTCGGCCGGGACCGAGGCGCGATCGTCTCCGCGGCTGTCGTCATCCCGTCAACTTCTCTGTGCCGACGACGCGGGCATAGACGAGGAGCGCCACGAGGATCGTCCCCATCAGGAGGAACGAGAGTGACGCCGCGGTCGGGTAGTCGAGCGACTCTAGGAACTTCGCCTGGATGACGTTGCCGATCATCGACTGTTTCGGCGTCCCGAGGAGCGCTGCGTTGATGAAGTCCCCTGCCGCGGGAATGAACGTGAGGAGCGTGCCTGCGACGATTCCTGGCGCGGAGAGCGGCAGCGTGACGCGGAGGAACGCCTGGGTCGACGACGCATAGAGGTCCTTGGCGGCCTCCAAGAGCCGTGGGTCGATCTGCTCCAGCGAGACGTAGAGCGGGAGCGCCATAAAGGGGAAGAAGTTGTAAGTGATGCCCGAGACGACGGCGAAGGTCGTCGCGAGCAGCCGGCCGTCCTCGTCGAGCACGTGAACGCCGCGGAGGAACCCGACGACAGGACCCTCGTCGGCGAGGATGTTGAGCCACGCCAGCGTCCTGATCAGGTAGGTGACGAAGAACGGCGCGACGATGAAGAGCAGGAACACGTTCCGCCACGGCCCCGCCCTGAAGGCGATCCAGTAGGCGAGCGGATAGGCGAGCAGAAGGCTCACGACCGTGGCGATCCCCGCGTACAGGAACGAGCGCCCGAGCTGCGTCCGGTACTCGGAGAACGCGTCCGTGAAGTTCGAGAACTCCCAGGTGAACTCGAAGTTCGGGAAGACGCCCGACTGGAGCGACTGGTACCCGAGGAACGTGAGCGGGATCAGGAAGAAGATCGCAAGCCAGAGGAGCCCCGGCGCGAGCAGCAGGTACGGCGTGAGCCCGCGGTGGCGGTGGAAGAAGGAGCCCATCTACCGATCGCGGGTGCCTGGCTTCAGCCAGGCACCCTGGACCGGGGGTCCGGCTGAAGCCAGACCCCGCCTTCCTTACCCAACCGGCTCACTGGCCGAGGACTCCCTGCCAGAGCGTGATGTACTCGTCGTTGTCGAGCGCCTCGGAGTCGAACTGGTTGACCTGTGACAGCGTCTGATCGTCCGGGAAAATCAGCGTGTTCCGCGCCGTCTCTGGATCGGTCTTCTCGAGCTCTTCCTTTGCTCCCTTGACCGGGGTCACGTAGTTGACGTAGGCGGCGATCTGCGCGGCGATCGCAGGGTCATACACGAAGTTCATGTACGTCGAGGCGGTCGCGACGCTTCCTCCGGTCGGGATGAGCATGTTGTCCGTCCAGATCATTCCGCCGGCCTCGGGGATCGCCCACTTCAGCTTCGGGTTGTCGGCGAGGAGCTGCACGACGTCGCCCGACCACGCCACGGCTGCCGCGAGGTCGCCGTTGGCGAGCGGCTGCGAGTAGTCGTTGCCTGTGAACTTTCGGATCTGGCCAGAGTCAACCGCTGCCTGAACCGTGTCGATGGCCCGATTGAAGCTCTCGTCGGTGACCGAGCTCGGATCGTCTCCGTTCTGGAGCATGACGAGGCCGACCGAGTCGGCCATCTCCTTCAGCATCGTGACCTTGCCTTTGAGGTTCGTGTCCTCGAGCAGCTGCTGCACAGTCGTCACCGGCCCCGTCAGGTCCTCGTTCCAGGCGATGCCGGTCATGCCCGACTGCCATGGCAGCGAGTACTCCCGGTTCGGGTCGAACGGAGGACTTGCCTGGGCGTCGACGAGGTTGGACATGTTCGGGATCAGATCCTTGTCGAGCTTCTGGACCCACCCCTCGTTGACGAGGAGCCCGGGGAAGCGGGAGTTGTCGGTGAAGACGAAGATGTCGCGGCCGACGCCCTGCCCTTGCGAGAGCGGGCCCTGAACCTTCGCGAAGTACTCGCCGTTGTCATTGATGTCCTCGAAGTAGTTGACCTTGATCCCTGTCTCGAGTGTGAACTTCTCGAGGGTGGTGGGCTTGTCTATGTCGATGTAGAGCTCCCAGTTCGAGAAGTTGAGGACGTCCTTCAGCTCACCGCCGCCTGCATCGCCGCCCCCGCCGCCCCCGCAAGCCGCGAGCAGCGAAGGGAAGGCGAGCAGAGCCGTCCCGGCCGCTCCTCGTCGAATGAGCTCCTGTCGCGTCCACCGAGGGTTCATGCCGTTTCCTCCTCTCCCAGTGGCTGGTCCCCAGCGACCACGAAGGTCGACTCCGGAGCCCAGCTCAAGATGACGTTCGTGCCGGGAGGCGGAACGCGCCCTCCGGCATCGAGGTTCTGCGCGAACACGTGCACCGTGCCCGCGGCCGTGCGCACGACGACATGCGTCGCGACACCGATGTATGCGGTCTCGGAGATCGCCCCGGGGAGCTCGTTCGCGCCTCCGCCGGCGCCGAGGGTGATCTTCTCCGGCCGCACGCCCGCGGCGACCGGTCCCGAGCGTCCGTTGACCTTCGCGCGGACGATCGTCCCGTCGTCCAGGCGAATGGCATCCGGGCCCTCGACGGTGCCCGGAAGCAGGTTCGAGGCCCCGAGGAACCCGGCGACGAACGCCGTCGCCGGCCGTTCGTAGAGCTCCTCCGGCGGGCCGAGCTGCTCGATGCGGCCCTGGTTCATGACCGCGATCGTGTCGGCCATCGTCATCGCCTCTTCCTGGTCGTGCGTGACGTGGACGAACGTGATCCCGACCTCGTGCTGGATGCGCTTGAGCTCGAGCTGCATCTGCTTGCGGAGCTTGAGATCGAGCGCGCCGAGCGGCTCGTCGAGCAGGAGGACGCGAGGATGGTTGACCAGCGCACGACCGAGGGCGACGCGCTGCTGCTGGCCGCCCGAGAGCTGCTTGGGCTTGCGCTTCCCGAACCCCGACAGGCCGACGAGCTCGAGCATCTCCGCGACGCGGCTCTTGAGCTCTCCCTTTGGCACTCCCTTGCGTTCGAGCCCGAACGCGACGTTGTCCTCGACCGACATGTGCGGAAAGAGCGCGTAGCTCTGGAACACCGTGTTGACGTCGCGCTTGTACGGCGGTCGCCCGACGACGTCCTGGTCGCCGAGGAAGATCCGCCCCTCGGTCGGCTCTTCGAAGCCGCCGATCATCCTGAGCGTCGTCGTCTTGCCACAGCCCGACGGCCCGAGCAGCGCGAAGAACGAACCCCGAGGGACCTCCATCGAGATCCCGTCGACGGCGATCGCGTCGTCGAACCGCTTGACCACGCCCTCGAGCCGAACATCGGGAGCCTGGCGCCCCTGGCCGCCGCCGGCTCCCGCCGGGCGAAGCCCGGCTTCGCCGGTGGCTGGCGCCGCTGAAGGCCCCGTGCTCTCCGGGCCCGTATTACCCATACTGTGCCCTCCGGCCCGGCGCCTTCAGCAGCGCCCCAGGAACGCCAGTTGCCTGCGTTCGCATCATGCGAGCTTCACGCAGACGTGCTTGATGCGGGTGTACTCCTCCATGGAGTAGAGGGACATGTCCTTCCCGTAGCCCGACTCCTTGAAGCCGCCGTGCGGCATCTCCGAGGTCAGCGGGAACAGGTGCTCGTTGACCCAGACCGTGCCGAAGTCGAGCTTCGCCGCCACCTTCATCGCTCGCCCCACGCTCTCGGAGAACACCGACGCGGCGAGCCCGTACCGGACTCCGTTTGCCATCTCGATCGCAGCCTCGTCGGAGGCATACGACTGCATCGTGACGACGGGCCCGAAGACCTCGTTCTGCACGATCTCCGCGTCCTGGCCGACATCGGTGACGAGCGTCGGCTTCACGAAGAAGCCGCGGTCGCCGAGCGCCTCCCCTCCGGTGAGGATCGTCGCCTTGGCGTCGCTCGCGCGCTCGAGGAACCCGAGGACGCGCTCCTGCTGCTCCGCCGAGATGACCGGGCCCATACCGATGTCGTCGTCCGTTGCCGGATCGCCGATCGTGAGCGACTCCACCGCCTTGACCGTCTCCGAGAGCACGTCGTCGTAGATCCGCTCGCTCACGAGAATCCGGGAGGACGCCGTGCAGTCCTGACCGGAGTTGAAGTAGCCGCCGATCTTGATCGCCTCGGCCACGGTAGCCGGGTCGGCGTCGTCGAGCACGACCATCGGCGCCTTGCCCCCGAGCTCGAGGTGGACGCGCTTCACCGTCTGGGCGGCGTTGGCGGCGATGAGCTTGCCGGTCGCCGTGTCGCCGGTGAGGGAGACGAGCGAGATCGCCGGGTGCCGGACGAGCGCGTCCCCGGCGGGGACGCCGTCGCCGGTGACGACCTGCAGCACCCCGGGCGGGATGACCTCCTGGGCGAGCTCGACGAAGCGGAGCATTGTGAGCGGCGTCTGCTCGGCGGGCTTGATGATCTGGACGTTCCCGGCCGCGAGTGCCGGGCCCATCTTCCACATCGCCATGAAGAGCGGGTAGTTCCACGGGCAGATGCCCGCCACGATGCCGAGCGGCTCCCGGCGAATCATCGACGTGTAGCCCTCGACGTACTCCGCGGCGGCCTTGCCTTCGAGGTTGCGAGCCGCGCCGGCGAAGAACCGGAGGTTGTCGGACATCACACCCGGCTCGTCCACGGCAACCCACCAGGGCTTGCCGACGTTGAGCGACTCGAGGCGTGCGAGCTCCTCGGCGTTCTCGTCGATGATGTCGGCGAGCTTCAGCAGGAGCTCCATCCGGTCTTTCGGCGTGGAGTCCTGCCACTCGCTCCACGCCTTCTTGGCGGCCTCGACCGCGCGCTCGACGTCTTCGGCAGTGCCGCGCGGAACCTCCGCGATGACCTCGCCGGTCGCCGGATTCAAGACCTCCATCGTCTCGCCGGACGTCGAGTCGACGAACTCGCCGCCGATGAATTGCTTCCGTTGGGTTACCGACACGCTCACGTGCGACCTCCGATCGGTGAAATCGACGGGAGCCTAGCGCCGCCGTGAGCGATGCGACGAACCAGGTGCTCGGTGTACAACCAGGCGCCGTGAGAGCTCTCGTCGTCGGAACGGGTGGCGTCGGCTCCGCCTTCGCCGCCATCGCGCAGCGCCGCTCGTTCTTCGAGCATTGCGCGCTTGCCGACCACGATCCCGCCCGACCCTCCGCTCTCGTCGCCGAGCTCGACGACGACCGCTTCAGTGGCACGGGCTCGACGCGTCGAGCCAGGACGCGGTCGTCTCGCTGATCCGAGAGACGCGCGCTGACGCCGTCCTGAACGCGGTCGATCCCTTGTTCGACGTCCCCATCTTCGATGCGTCGCGCGAGGGCATGGGAGGAGCGTGGCCAGCTGGCACTCGTCGGAATCGGGATCGAGCCGGGCGCCGCGGACGTGTTCGCGCGCCACGCCGCCGACGAGCTCTTCTCCGAGATCGACGAAGTACGGGCTGGGCGACGAGCTCATCGACGTGCTCAGGACGATTCACAAACCCGGTGCTCGCGCTCGAGCTCGCTCCATAGCGCGGACAGGTCTGCAACTGCCATCTGGCGATCTGGCCGCCGCGGGGCGATCATGGCGTCGTGTTGCGGAGACGCCAGCGTGCAACGCTAGAAGACGTCGTCGAGCTGCTCCGAGGGGTCGGGACTATCCTGATGGCGATCGACGCCAAGCTCGAAGAGATCCTTTCGCAGAACGGAGGCGACGAGGATGGCTAAGCGGGACCCTGACCAGATCCGCCAGCTGCGCGAGCAGGGACAAGCTGCGCGACGGCAGATGCAGGAGATCCTCGACCGCGTCGAAGCGCGGATGCAGGAGAGACAGGCTCAGCGCGAGCGCAGCCTGTTCCGCCGGCTGTTCGCTCGATAGTCGGCGCGAGCTCCACAGCGGTGTCGATGAGTTCGTCCTCCGTTCGTCGTCTTTAGGAGTGATGCGATCTAGGATCGACGCGTGGCAATCGTGAGGCTTCGGGCCCCGCTCTCGGAGCTCGCAGGAGGACACCGGGAGCTCGAGCTCGACGGAGCAACGGTCGGCGAGGTCCTACGGGCCCTCGAGCGGCAGCACCCGGACGTGAAGGGCTGGATCCTCGACGAGCGCGGGCTGATCCGCGAGCACATCAACGTCTTTGTGAACCGCGACTACGGACGGGAGGACACGGCGGTCGGCGCTCAGGACCGGCTGCACGTGCTTCCCGCGATCTCGGGAGGATGAGCAATGACTGAGCTTCTCGTCGGAACGAAAAAGGGTCTGTTCGTGCTGAAAGGAAAGGTGGGCGGGCCGTTCGAGGTGACGTCGCGCGCATTCGCCGGCGAGCCCGTGGAGTTCGCGACGCGCGACCCGCGAACCGGGCGCACGTATGCCTGCGTCACGTCCGCGTTCTATGGCCCCAAGGTCTTCTACACCGACGACCTCGCGGGCGAGTGGGAGCAAGCCGACGGCCTCGAGCTCCCGGAGGATGCAGAGAAGCCGCTCGAGCGGCTCTGGACGGTCGTGCCTGCCGAAGACGATGGACATCTCTATGCAGGTGGCGCACCGGGTGTCCTCTTCGAGAGCAGGGACGGAGGCGCGACGTGGGAGCTGAACAAGGCGTTCTGGGAGCAGCCCACGCGTCCGGAGTGGAGCCCCGGGGCGGGCGGCATGTGCATGCACTCCATCGCAACGTGGCCGGGGGATCCGTCGCGGATCGCTCTCGCGATCTCGGCCGTCGGCGTGTGGCTGTCGGACGACGCCGGCGAGACGTGGCGGCACGGAAACAAGGGCATGTACCCGCGCTACATCCCCGAGGAGGCGCGCGAGGACACCATCACGCTCTGCGTCCACAACATGCACCGCGCACTAGAGCAGCCGGAGCGGCTCTTCATGCAGTTCCACGGCGGGGTCTATCGCTCGGACGACGCCGGTGAGAGTTGGGTATCGATCGCCGACGGCCTTCCGTCCGACTTCGGCTTCCCGATGGTGCTCGACCCGGACGACCCGGACAGCGCCTACGTCATCCCGCTCGTCGCAGACCTGGATCGCACAACTCCCGAGGGCCGCGTGCGCGTCTACGAGACGCGCGACGCAGGCGCGAGCTGGATCGAGCGCGGCGACGGCCTCCCGTCGGACAATGCGTACCTCACGATCCTCAGGCAGGCGTTCTGCGGCGAAGGATCGGGGCCGAAGATGGGCCTCTACTTCGGCGCGACCTCAGGCGACGTCTTCGGGTCGGGAGATGCAGGGAAGTCCTGGTTCACCGCGGCGACGAAGCTGCCGCCGGTGCACTCGGTCCGTGTGGCCTGACTCACAGAACGCACTCGACGAGAATTGGCGCAAGTTACAACTTGTAACTTGCGCCAAAGGCGCACTAGCCGCTCGGAGTCGGTCAGTCGATTCCGCGGCCGTCGAGCTTCTCGACCGCGATTCGGACTGACACGCGCCGCTCGCCCGGCTGACGGAACGGATACGAGTCGGCGCCGATGTACTTCTTGGCGAGACGGTCGATCTGATCGTCCGCGCCGTCATCCGTGAGGGTTGCCGTGCCGCTGAGCGAAAGCCAGCGGTACGGATCCTGCGGATCGATGACGGTCAGCGACACGCGGCCGTCGTCTGCGATGTACGTCGGCTTCGCGCGCCCGTAGGCAGTGTTGAACGAGACACCATCGTCGTCGACGTCCACCCAGACGACCGTCGAATGCGGCGAGCCGTCTGGGCGAAGGTCCGTGATGGTGCCCACGAAGGGGTTCGAGAGGAACTCGCGCTGTGCGGCACTGAGCCTCGTCACGAGATGGCCACCATCCGATCGATTGCGCCCCGCGCCCGCTGGGCGATGTCCTCCGGAACGGTCACGACGTACTTCCAGTCGCGCAGCGAGTCGCGGAGCTTCTCGAGCGTGATCATCTTCATGTACCGGCAGATCGCCCTCTCGGAGACCGCCTCGAAACGCTTCTCGGGTGCTTCCTTGTTCAGCCGGTGGATGATCCCCGTCTCGGTGGCGACGAGGAACCGCTCCTTCGGCGACTCCTTCGCGAACCGGATCATCCCCTCGGTCGAGAGGATGTGCGTCTTCGAGTTGCCGAAGGCCATGCACTGGCTCGCGCACCCGCACTCGGGGTGAACGAGGAACTCGGCGTCCGGCGCCTCCGCCTGCCAGCGCTCGATGTCGCGCGGCCGGATGCCGGCGTGCACGTGGCACTCCCCCATCCAGATGCGCAGCTTCCGGCCCGTGACCTTCTCGAGCCAGAGGCCGAGGTACATGTCAGGCAGAAAGAGGATCTCCGTGTCCTCCGGGATCGACTCGATCACGCCCTTCGCGTTGCCGGACGTGCAGCAGAAGTCGCTCTCGGCCTTCACCTCGGCCGTCGTGTTGACGTAGGAGACGACCACGGCGCCGGGGTTCTCGGCCTTCCACGCACGCAGCTCCGCCGCGGTGATGGAGGCCGCCAGCGAGCAGCCGGCGTCGAGGTCGGGGATGAGGACGGTCTTCTGCGGGCTCAGGATCGCCGCAGTCTCCGCCATGAAGTGGACACCGCAGAACGCGATCGCGTCTGCGTCCGTCGCGGCAGCCTCGCGGGAGAGCCCGAGCGAGTCACCGACGAAGTCCGCGACGTCCTGCACCTCGGGCACCTGGTAGTTGTGCGCGAGGATGACGGCATCACGCTCGGCCGCGAGCGTGCGGATCTCCTCCTGCATGGCCGCGATCTCGGTGGCTGTCATCGGAGCTCCAGTGAGACGTCGAGGGAACGCGCGGAATGCGTGAGCGCGCCGACTGAGATCTCGTCGACGCCGGTCTCGGCGACCGCACGGATGTTCTCGAGCGTCACGCCTCCCGACGCCTCGAGGCGTGCGCGTCCGCCGACGAGAGCGACGGCCGCGCGAAGCTCGTCCAGCGTCATGTTGTCGAGGAGCATCGCGTCGACACCGGCCTCGAGCCCGTCCGAGACCTGCTCGAGCGTGTCGCACTCGACCTCGATCGGAAGATCGGTCGTCGCGCGCACGCTCTCGACGGCCTTCGCGATCGAGCCCGCAGCGCGGAGATGGTTGTCCTTGACGAGCACGCCGTCATCGAGGCCGAAACGGTGGTTCCGGCCACCTCCGCACGCGACGGCGTGCTTCTCGAGGACCCGAAGGCCGGGCGTCGTCTTGCGCGTGTCGAGGATCGCGACCCCGGTCCCGGCGACCGCGTCGACGTAGCGGCGGGTGAGCGCTGCAATTCCGGAGAGGCGTCCGAGGAAGTTGAGCGCCGTCCGCTCGCCCGTGAGGATCGCGCGCTCGGACCCGGTTACCAGGGCGACGGCGGTAGGCCGATCGACGGCGGCGCCTTCTCTCACGAGCGGCTCGAAGCGAACATCGGGATCGAGGGCGCGAAAGACGGCCTCGGCGACGCCGAGCCCGCACACGACGCCGGGCTCCTTGACGAGGAGCTCCGCCGTGCCGACGGCCTCGGAGGCGACTGTGGCCTCGGTCGTGACGTCGCCTTCCCCCACGTCCTCCGCGAGCGCCGCCGCCACGACCCGCTCCAGCGCCTCCGGGCCAAGTAACAGTCTGTTACTTGGTGAGACCACGCGTGCCGTCACCGCCATGTCTCGAGAACGGGCTCCGAGCCCGGTCGTAGGACGACATGTGAGGCGAACGCATCGCTCTCTGCGGGAAAGTCGACCCGGAAGTGCGATCCGCGGCTCTCCTCACGCGTGAGCGCGCTACGGGCGATGAGCCGCGTCAGGAGATGAGGCGCCGTCTGCAGTCGCTCGAGACCGGCCGCGTCGCGAATGAGCCCGCAGTCGCGCCAGAGCCGTCGGCGCAGGCGCGTTGTCACGCGCTCCACTCCAGGCGGCACCGGCGGCTCGGGCAGGCGCACCGGGAGGCCCGGCTCGGCGAGCGCCGCAAGGGCGGCACGGCGGCCGAAGACGAGGCACTCGAGCAGCGAGTTCGAGGCAAGCCGGTTTGCGCCGTGAACGCCCGTGGCCGCGCATTCGCCGGCGGCGTAGAGGCCCGCGAGCTCGCTCCGCCCGTCGAGGTCGGTGAGGATGCCGCCGACTGTGTAGTGCGCCGCGGGCGCCACAGGAATGGGCGTCTCCGCAGGGTCGTAGCCCTCCTCGGCCAGGCTTCCCATGAGCGTCGGGAAGCGTGCGCGGTCGATCTCGCGGAGGTCGAGGAGGACCGTTCCGCGGGCTGCGATCTCGCGCGCGACGACGTCCCGCGGCGCGAGCTCGTCGGTAAAGCGCTCGCCGCGCTCGTCGAGCAGCACCGCACCTTCCCCGCGAAGCGCCTCCGAGAGGAGGAGCGAGGAGTCGACCAGCGTCGTCGGGTGGAACTGCACGAACTCGAGGTCGGCCAGCGCCGCTCCCGCGCGGTATGCGGCCGCCATCCCTTCGCCGACGGCCCCCGGCGGATTCGTCGTCCGTTGCCAGAGCGCCGCGGCTCCGCCCGTCGCGATGAGCGTCGCGCGACCCCGCACGGCGCGACGGTCGGTGACGACTCCGACGCAGCGATCGTCGGCGCGCCACGGCGCGAGCATGCGCTCACCCTCTGCGACACGAATGCGCGGATGCGCGAGGACCCGCTCGGCGAGGCCCCGCGCAACGCGGTCCCCGGTCGCGGCGCCGCCCGCGTGAACGACGCGCCTCCGGCTGTGCCCACCTTCGAGGCCGAGCCCCTCGTCGAACTCGACGCCGAGCTCGACGAGATCCCGGATGCGCACAGGCGCTTCCTCCGTCAGCGCCTCGACCGCGCTCGGGCGGCAGAGGCCGCGACCCGTGCGCAGTGTGTCCTCCGCGTGGAGCGCCGGTGAGTCGTCGTCGCCGACGGCGGCTGCGATCCCTCCCTGGGCGAGCAGGCTCGTGGACGACAGAAGCGGCCCCTTCGTGAGGACGAGAACGTCGCCCTCGGCGGCTGCGCAGAGCGCTGCGAAGAGCCCCGCGACTCCGCCGCCGACGACGACGAGAGCGAGCTCCTCCTGGCGACGTGTCCCGTTTTCGTCACTCATGCTAGTTTTCGCCTCTGAGTCAATAACCTCGTGGCTGAGTCTACCACCCCACCCGCCGTTCCCGCGCACGTCGCGCTGGCAGTCGTCTTCCAGGTGCGAGACGGCGTGCTCGACGTGCTCCTGTGGGAGCGCGCCCGCCAGCCGTTCCGCGACACGTGGGCGTTGCCGGGCGGCCCGCTCGGCCCGGACGAGACTCTCGAGCGATCGATCCTGCGCCACCTGGCGACCAAGGTCGACGTCCGCGACGTGACGCACCTCGAGCAGCTCGGCACCTGGAGCGACCCGGCACGCCACCCGGGCCGCTGGGAGCTCGCGACCGCATACCTCGGCCTCGTCCCGCTCGGTAGCGATCCCCGAATCCCGGCGGACACGCGCTGGCATCCCGTCGAGGCACTACCGCCGACCGCGTTCGACCACGGAGCGATCGTGCTCGCGGGGCGCGAGCGCCTCCGCGGCAAGCTCTCGTACTCGAACGTCGGCTTCGCTCTCGCCCCGGAGACGTTCACCCTCGCGGAGCTCCGAGACGTCTACGAGGCCGCGCTGGAGTACGAGGTCTCGCCTACGAACCTGAAGCGCGTACTCCTACGGCGCGGTGCGATCGAGCCTGTTGGGCAGCGCCGAGCGCACGGGCCCGCAGGAGGCCGCCCCGCTGAGGTCTTCCGTTTCTGCTCGGGCCGGCTCGAGGTCACCGATCCCTTCGCGGTCCTGCGCCCGCCCGCGCCATGAGCCTGGTTGCATTCGTACCCCGAATGCGGTAAGCACGCCTCGTCGACCTCGACCGAGGGAGGCGCATGAAGCGTTCACTTATCGCCGCGGCGTGCACGGCGGCAATCGCGGCGTTCGCGCTCGCTGCGACGGCCGGCGGGAACCCAGCTTCGCTCACCGCTACGTTCACCGTCGTCGAACGGGCTACGACGGACGCCGTGACCGACACAGGGAAGAAGGGCGACTCGGCGGGTGACATCCTCACCTTCGCGAACGCGCTCTACAACGCCGGCAACACCAAGAAGGTCGGCACCGATAACGGTTACTGCGTGCGGACCGTCGTCGGCAAGTCGTGGGAGTGCTGGTGGACGACGTTCCTCGCGGGCGGCCAGATCACCGTCGAGGGCCCGTTCCTCGACTCAGGGCCGAGCAGGCTCGCGATCACGGGAGGCACGGGCAAGTTCTCGCGCGCACGCGGGTGGATGGATCTCCGGTCCCGGAACGACAAGGGCACGGAGTACGACTTCGCCTACCACGTGCAGGGCTGAAGGCGGGGTGGAGCGGCGGTTTCGACCACCGCTCCACATCGCCCCCTCAAGACGTCGCCGAAGATGGCCGATCACGGGTCGTATGCGGCACTTTCGACTGTGGCTCGTCGTGATCGGATTCGTCAGCCTCGCGGCCGAGGCCGTCGCGGCCGCGGCCGTCTTCTGGCGCGGTCGCCCGCACCGCCTCTAGGTAACAGCGCGGACGAGAGCGGTTACCACGGCGGCGATCACCATCGCCCCGACGACGGGCACCCGCCGCCAGACGGCGACCGCCGCTGCGGCGACGCCGGGTACGCGAGCGTCGAGGCTCAAGTCACCGTCGCCGCCGAAGGTCTGCGTCACGACGAGCGCGGTCAGCATCACCGGAGCCAGCAGTTCGACGACGGACTGGACACGCGCTGGCAGCGCGCGACGCCCGAGCAGGACCGGCCCCGAGGCCTTGAACAGCACCGTCACGGCGCCGACGGTCGCAACGACGATCCAGACGTCGGTCATCGCCTGAGCCCGAGCAGGCATGCCGACGCAGCGGCGACGATCGGGACGCCCGCCGGTGCAAACGGCGTGAGAACGAGCGTTATCGCAGCCGCGAGGGCGGCCGCCTGCAACGCTCTCCGCGATCGCAGATAGGGCGCGAGCAACGCGAGGAACAGCGCCGCGAAGGCCGCGTCGAGCCCCAAAGCGTTCGGATCGCCGAGCGCGCCCCCGAGAACGGTTCCGAGTGCAGTGCTCCCGACCCAGAGAACGTAGAGCAGCAACCCTGCCCCAACCAGGATCGGCCACTCGAAGCGACCGCTGCGGCCCGAGAGCGCCCACGACTCGTCGACGATCAGCTGTGATTCCGCGAGCCGTCGGAGTCGACCACCGGGGAAGATCGACGCCACGGTCATGCTGATCGCGACGTACCGGGCGTTCAGGAAGACCGCCGCCGTGATCGCCGCGACGAGCGTCCCGCCGGCATCGAGCACGGATGCGGCAGCGAACTGCGCGGACCCGGCGAACGTCGTCGCGGACATGACGACCGTGGCCACAGCTCCCATCCCTGCCGCATCAGCGAGGACCCCGAAGGACAGGCCGAAGAGGAAGGGGCCCGGCGCGAGCGGAATCGCCGCGCGAACGCCGTCGCGGAGGCGCGGCGCCGAGGGAACGTCCCGCGTCACCGCGCGAACCTTAGACATCGGGCTCGACACGACCTGCTGCCACAATCAGCGGCGTGAAGATCGCGGTCAGTGGCGCGTCGGGACTCATCGGATCAGCTCTCGTGCCGGCGCTCGAGGCGGAGGGCCACGAGGTCGTGCGGCTCGTCCGGCGCGCGCCCGAAGGCCCGAACGAGGCCGAGTGGGATCCGGCCACGGGCACAATCGACGTCGCCGCACTCGCAGGGCTCCAGGGTGCCGTCCACCTGAGCGGCGCTACCATCGGTCGCCGCTGGACGGCGAGGCGGAAGGCCGAGATCCTCGAGTCCCGCGTGAGCAGCACCAGCCTCCTCACGACGACGCTGGCCTCGCTCGAGCCCCGGCCGCGCATATTCGTGTGCGCCGGGGGAATCGGGATCTACGGAGACCGCGGGGACGAGATCCTCACCGAGGCGTCGTCCACCGGAACCGGTTTCCTCGCCGAGGTCGGGATCGCCTGGGAAGACGCGACCGAGTCGGCACGAGCGGCCGGCATCCGGGTCGTCAACCTGCGGGCGGGAATCGTCCTCTCCCGCGAGGGCGGTGCGCTCGAGAGGCTGCTCACGCCGTTCAGGCTCGGACTCGGCGGTCGCGTCGGGAGCGGGAAGCAATGGTGGAGCTGGATTGCGCTCGGCGACTTCGTTCGCGCAGTCGACTTCGCCCTCGAGAGCGACATCGCCGGCCCGGTCAACCTGACCTCCCCGAACCCGGTGACGAACGCGCAGTTCACGAAGGCGCTCGGGAAGGCGTTGGGACGGCCGACGGTCTTCCCACTCCCGGCCTTCGCGGCCAGGGCGCTGTTCGGCGAGATGGCCGAGGAAGCTCTCCTCACCGGCCAGCGGGTGCTGCCCGCCAAGCTTCTCGGTTCGGGCTTCGAGTTCGAGTACGCGGAGCTCGACGCCGCGCTCGAGCGCTCGCTGATGGAGTGAGGGCCGGCCGCCCCGGAGGCCGGCCGCGTCCACGACAATAGGCCCGTGCTCGGGCTCGAAACGCTCGGTTGGGACGCGTCCTGGAAGGAGGCGTTCGAGCCTCACCGCATCGCAGGCCTCACCCCGGCTCGAGTCGCCGTCCAGCACCGCGGGGCATACGACGTCCTCACCGCCGCGGGTGAGATTCGGGCGCGGGTCACGGGTCGCCTTCGCAGGGAGCTGTCCGCCGTCGACCTCCCGGTCGTCGGCGACTGGGTCGCACTCGACTCCGCCGGCGCGATCGCCGCAGTCCTGCCGCGCCGGACGAAATTCTCCCGGCGCGCCGCGCACGATCCGGGCTCGGACGTCGTGCGCGAGCAGGTCGTTGCGGCAAACCTGGACATCGTCTTCATCGCCGCATCGCTCGGCGAGGAGCTGGATAGGCGCCTCCTCGAGCGCTACGTCACGCTGACTCTCGAGAGCGGGGCGCGACCGGTGATCCTGCTCACGAAGGCCGATCTCGAGCCCGATCCCGAGGCTGTCGCGACCGAGGTATCCGGCGTCGGCGGGGAGATCCCGGTGCACGCGGTGTCCGCCCGTTCCGAGCACGGCCTCGACGCCGTCCGTGCACACCTCCCGCCCGGTGTGACGGGCGCGCTCCTGGGCCCTTCAGGCGTTGGCAAGTCGACGCTCGTCAACGCACTCGTCGGCGAGGACGACCTGCTGGCGACGGGAGCTGTGCGCGCAGACGGCACGGGTCGGCACACGACGACTCGCAGGCAGCTCGTGCTCATCCCCGGCGGCGGTCTCATCGTCGACAACCCGGGCATGCGCGAGGTGCATCTCTGGCTCGCCGACGGCGGCCTGGCGGAAGCCTTCGCGGACATCGAGGAGCTCGCAGCAGAGTGCAGGTTCTCCGACTGCCGCCACGACACCGAGCCGGGGTGCGCCGTTCGGGCCGCGCTGGCGGAAGGGCGTCTCGAGCCCGAGCGCTGGGAGCGCTACCGCGGCTTGAGGCGCGAGCTCGCCGAGCTCGAGGAGCGACTCGCTCGGCGTGAGCGCTCCCGCGCCCGGCGCGGACGGCCGGACGCGGGAGCGTCGTAACCGCTACGGGGCCGCGACGTTCGCGGCGCCGGGCGTCTTCGTCTGGGTGAACGCCCAGTCCGAGGCCGCGTTGTCCGTGTCCTGCCCGTTGGGGATCCGCGAGAGCGAGCCGTCGACCGTGTTCGAGTCGGCGACGGTCGCTGCCAGGGCCGTCCCTTCGACGAGGTTGTACGTCTGGCCGCCGATCACTGCGGCGCTGATCTCACCCTCGTAGGACAAGGCGTCCAGCAACGCTCCAGTCACGGTGTCGATCAGCGCAACGCCGTCCGGCGCACCGTTCTGCGCCTCGATCGCGAGCGAGAGGTAGGCCCCGGCCGCAAGGGAGCCGGTGAGATCGACGCGGGCGTACTCCTGTCCGTCGCCGCCGTTCACGAGAACGAGGGCGATCCCGTCGAGAGTTGCTGCCGATTCACCCGTGTTGGTGATCTCCACGAAGCCACCCGAGTCGGCCCCGACCTGGTCGTAGTCGATCTCGTTGATGACGAGCTTCGAGGACGAGGGCGGAGGCGGCGGAGGCGGCGGCCCGCCACTGCCGATGCAGCGGAGCTCGATGATGTTCGCGGCCGTTGTTGCAACTGCGACCGTGCCGGCTGAGTTGTCGGCACGGGTGCATGCCGAGCCCACGAGAGCGCTCAGCGACGCGAGCGGCGGGCCCTGCGGCCCTTGCGGCCCTGCCTGCCCTTGGGGCCCTTGCGGCCCGGCGGGACCCGCTGGCCCTGCCTGCCCCGGGACTCCCTGTGGCCCGGCCGGCCCGACTGGGCCCATCGGCCCTAGGGGCCCGGCTGCCCCCGCCGGCCCTGCCGGCCCTGCCGGTCCTGGTGGCCCTGCTGGCCCGCTCATGTTCCAGGTCACGACGCGCTCGTTGCCGCGGCAAGCCGAGGCATCGCGGACGATGCGCAGAAAGCCGCGACCAGGCTTCTGGCATCCCGTGATGACGTCGTCGTCAGCGGCGATCTCGGACGCACCGCCGGCCAGCGTTGCGGAGCCGGTGAGTGCGACGAGCGCGGCGACTGCGATTCCGATCGTGCGTGCGTACACGCATCCTCCCTTCGTCGATGTCGCGGCTGTGGTAACCGCCGAGCCTCACGCCCACCAGGTGTCCGGAACAGGCACGAGGACGGAATTCGGCTCCGTTGAGCGGAGTTGTGGACACCTCGGCACCAACTCGTGACGGTTCCGCCCAGGGATCGCGTCCGTCAGCGAGAATTCGGACGAATGCCGCACGAGCCGCTCAGCCCCGAGCTCGCCCTCGTCGACCCCGAGCTCCGCGCGCGTGCGCGCGCCGTCCTACCGGACCCGATCTCAGCGCCTCGAGTCCCGAGACCCGCACCGGCGCCGGCCACACCCTCGCGCCCCGAGCGCCCGTATCCGTTCTGGGCGCGCGTCACGGCAGCGCTCTGGCTCCTCGTTCTCGGGATCCTGATCGGCGGCGCAGCGATCCCGCACGCACAGGACAAGCCGCGCGTCGTCCCCAAGAACGAGGACGCGACGGCCACGGTCTGCAAGCCGGCGCCGGCGACACCCGCGAATCCCCTCCGCCCGTTCGGCCGGCCGTAACCGCGGCAGACCACCCGGTACACTTCTGCCTCCCCGGGGCTATAGCTCAGTTGGGAGAGCGCCTGGATCGCACCCAGGAGGTCGCCGGTTCGAGCCCGGCTAGCTCCATCGCTCAACGAAGCCGATATACCATCGTGAGTCTGAATCGCGCACACTGCGGGGGGCCGGCTCAGTCCTGCAGCATCAGTGAAGCGCCGTCGGCGGGGGTGGGATTGAAACGCTCGTACACGGTGCCGCTCCAGGCGATGAGGTCGGTTCCGGTCCACACGATCGCGCTGCCTTCCCGGGAGTTGAGCGGTGACGGTCCCGGGGTGATTGTCTGCCAGGTGTCGGTGTCGAGGCTGTAGATCTGGAGACCGCTCGATCCGTCGGCCGCCACATAGCGATCCCCGAGCCAGGCGGTCTGCGTGTAGGCCCCTACCGGGACGGGAAACGGGGCGAAGGCCCCCTTCCTGCTCCAGCTTCCCGTGGTCAGGTCGTACCGGACGATGAAGATCCTCAGCTTCGCAAGCGCTTCCGTCGCGAATACGAGGTCGGTGCCACTCACGCCGATGAGTTTCAGCTGCTGTTGCGGCGCAATCGGCGCCTTCGCGAGATCGATCGTGCGAAGCGCGTCAGTTGCCGGGTCATAGGCGAGGAGCGTGGGCGAGCACGACGTGGTGAGTGCGCCGGGCACGCGCTCAGCGCAGACGGAGCCCATCACGAAGGCTTCGTGCCCGTCCCAGACGAGGCCGGGGGACGGCATGAGGCCGGTGATCCGGTTGAGCGCGGACAGCAGGCGCCACGAGCCCGTTCGAGGGTCGAGGGCGGCAGCGATCGGCTTGGCGAGCGTGTCCCCGAGGGAGCCGCCGACGACGATCAGCTCCTCTCCCGTCCAGGCCGACGCGTAGCCCTCCCGCTTGCCGAGCGGGCCTGCGGGAAGACGGCGCCAACTGTCGGTCGATGGGTCGTACACCGCTGCGTCCACAGGGCCGTCGGGGGAGTTCGAGGCCCACACGACCATCTCGTCTCCGGTCCACACGACCCCGGCCCCGCCACCCTGCACACCGGGAGGAGACGCCGCGATCGTGCGCCAGGTGCGGGTCGCCGGGTTGTACGCGGCTCCCTCGTACCCCCTCTCGATCTCCCCGCTCCGCGCCGCGCCACCCCAGATGATCATCTCGGTTCCGGTCCAGACTGCGGCCGGCCCGAGGCGTCCCACGATGGGGGCCTGCGGCAGTGGCTGCCAGGACAATGCCGGGCCCGTTTGCTCGCCGGTCTCGGTGGCCCGGCCGATGAAGACCCCGGCCACAGCTGCCACCAGCGCCACGAGCACGACCGCTACGACGACATGCCAGATTCGCCTCCTCCCGCCTGCCGCCTGTGCCGTGTGCCGAGGGCTATCCGCAGGAGGATTGGACGAGACTGTCTCGTGCACCTGAGAGTCGCCCTTCATATCGACGCCTCCACAACACTCCCCCCGCCCACCGCACGCCAACCGTGGTCCGGATCGCTCCTACGCGACAATGGTCCAGCGACCATGCCCGAGCCGACATCGGGGCGGGCGCTGATGCGGGCTGCCACGATCTACCGAGCCCGCGAACGGGGAGCCGGATCCGATTGGGGAGTCTTTGGTGAGAAGAGTCGGGGAACGCCAGTTTCGAGCCGGTTAGCTCGATCTCCTCGTTCGTCGAGCCGTGAGCGAATGCGCGACGGCCGCATCTTCGGCCCCCTCCCGATGAATCGTGCAGAGGAGGCGGAAAGAGGCGAGAATGTCGCCGATGGCGCGGACCGCAACCGGCTCGACGACGGAAGACCGTTACGCGCAGCTGACAACCGCGTCGCGGGCGCTATGGGAGCGCGCCCTCGGCTCGCTCCCCGGCGGGAACACGCGGACGACGATCTTCCACGACCCCTATCCGGTCTACCTCGTCCGCGGAGAGGGATGTCGCGTGACCGACGTGGACGGCGTCGAGCGCATCGACTTCATCAACAACTACACCTCGCTCGTCCTCGGCCACTGCCATCCCCGCGTCGTCGAGGCCGTGCGGCGCCAGGCCGGGCGGCTCATGAGCGCGGCCGGGCCGAACGAGCTCGAGGTGGAGATGGCCGAGCGGATTCGAGAGCGGCTCCCGAGCATCGAGCTCATCCGCTTCGCGAACTCGGGCACCGAGGCGACCATGCTGGCGATCCGCGCAGCGCGAGCCTTCACGGGCCGAACGACCGTCGCGACGTTCGCCGGCGCCTACCACGGCACGCACGACTACGCCGCGAGCATCCCGGCGACGGCCGCCGGCGCGCCGGGCGGCCTGGGTATTCCCGGGTCGGTCGCCGACTCGATCGTCGTGGCGCCCTTCAACGACCCGGAGACGACACGTGCCGTCCTCGAGCCGCACCTCGGCGATCTCGCGGCCGTCATCGTCGAGCCCGTCATGGGTGCCGCCGGGGTGCTCCCCGCCGAGGAGCGGTTCCTCCCGTTCCTACGCGAGCTCACGGACGAGGCGGGCGCGCTCCTCGTCTTCGACGAGGTGATCTCCTTCCGGATCGGCTACCACGGCGCCCAGGGCCGGTACGGAGTCACGCCGGACTTGACGACGCTGGGCAAGATCATCGGCGGCGGGCTTCCGGTCGGGGCGTTCGGCGGGCGGGCTGACGTGATGGCGCTCTTCGATCCTCGCCACGAGCGGCGCCTGGGCCACGGAGGCACCTTCAACGCCAACCCGCTGTCGATGGCCGCGGGGCTGGCGACACTCGCGGAGCTGACTCCGGAGACGTTCGAGAGGCTCGAGACGCTCGCAGTCGAGCTGAAGACGAAGCTCGAGCGGCTCTTCGCAGGCGTTGGCGTGCCGGCCTGCGTCACGCAGATCGGGTCCCTCTTCAACGTCCACCTCACCGAGGGGCCTGTCCTCGACCACTCGGACGCCCTGGCAGCCGACACAGCGCTCCTGCGCGAGCTCCACCTCGCCATGCTCGG
>Ga0209640_10000453_pt1 | contig 31427 bp, 29 predicted proteins | sample RifCSP10_1_FD_184018 | JGI IMG/M metagenome (GOLD analysis project Ga0209640, IMG submission 184018) | Soil microbial communities from Rifle, Colorado - Rifle CSP2_sed 10_1 (SPAdes) (version 2) | ecosystem: Environmental > Terrestrial > Deep subsurface > Rock core/Sediment | place: Rifle... | reverse complement strand
ATACCCCTCAGGTTCAGCAAATCTTGCTGCCACTACGCGGGGCCAAAGATTGGCGTAGTCACGGGAAACAAGCTCAGAGCGCATTTGGCAACCTAACGCCTCGGCTCAGGGGCGCACAACAGCAAGCGAAGCGCCGCTGTTGTGCGCCCCCTGCAGCCGGATGTTGGGCAGAGCACCTCAATACTCTGAGAACATGCGGCGAATTTCTGCAAGATCCTTAGTCTTAGTCAGCGCGAGCATCAGCAGAATACGCGCCTTTTGCGGACTGAGATTGTCCGCTGGGATCATTCCCATCGCGTCGTACTCCACACGGCTGACCACGCGGCCGTTGCCGGTCCGGCTTGACCGCACGAATATGGGCCTCGAATCAGCCGGAGACTCAAGGATCGGCTTCAGGACACCCTTTTCGAACTTGGATATGAGCCCTGCGCCCGTACCCGCGAACACGATACCCTTTACGCCGCTTTCGACCAGCGCCTGAATGATGGCTGGATTTGGTTCGACATACGAATAGACGATGTCAACGGTGGGAAGCTCGCGGAGCTGGCTGACGTCAAATTCAGAGTTCACCGTGTGCCGTTTCGTCGACGTGCGATAGAAGACCACTCTGTCTCCGTCGACGTAGCCGAGGTAGCCGAGCTCTGGGGCGCGAAACGTCTCTACGCGGTAGGTGTTGGTCTTTGTGACATCGCGAGCCGCGTTGATCTCCTCGTTCATGACGATGAGGACGCCCTTGTCACGTGCCTCGTTTGAAGAGGCAACCCGAATAGCGTTAAGTAGATTAATCGGTCCGTCAGCGCTTATCGCGGTGGCCGGACGCTGTGCTCCGACGAGCACGACCGGGCGGTCATGTTTGACGCAGAGGTTCAAGAAGTACGCAGTCTCCTCCATCGTGTTGGTGCCGTGCGTAACGACGATGCCCGTCACCTCGGGGTCAGCGGAGAAGATCGCATCGATTCGCTTCGCTAGCGTAAGCCAGTTGTCGAGCGTCAGATCGGGGCTGCCAACATTCGTGATCTGCTCCGCTTTCACCGAAGCGACCTTCGAAATCTCGGGTACTGCAGCGACAAGCTCCTCTCCGAGAAAGCCTCCAGCCTTATACTCAGTCAGACTCGCTGAGGAGGCGCCTTTTCCGGAGATTGTTCCCCCGGTCGCCAGCACCCACACGAGCGGTAGTCGGTCAGCTGTGAGATCCTGAGCTGCGGACGGCGCTGCGGCTGCAAGAGCGCAGACGAGCATTGAAATGCGGATGTACAGGGAGAGCATGTTCGAACCCTCTCAGCAAAGCTTGCCAGGTGTGTGACGTTTAGCGCTCCGGCACCATTTCCCAAGCTGCCCAACGCTCGCGATCAGCGGCGGCGCGCAGTCGGCGCGCCGCTTGCTCTGGATGCAAGCGGCGTGACGGCAAGTGCCGTACGCTGCATCGCATAGTTAGACCGCTCACCCCACCTATCGAATCAGCAAATCCAGCTGGCGCACATCGAGACCGGCTTCGCGATAGTACTTCCGGCACAACTCGAGAACAGTGAATCCGTCCTCGTAGGCCGCAAAGCCACCGTTGACCGGCTTGTCTAAATAGAGAAGGCCGCCCTCGACCATGAACACAATGAGAGCTGGCTCGGGCGAGTCGTCGGTGATGACCAGCGTGTGAGCTTCGCCAGCGGGTTCGTAGATGTACGTTCCAGGCTTCGCAACCCAGTCATGCTCCAGGTATCGCCAGTGACCGCATATCGTATAGCCGCGAACGGTGCCAACGTGGTAGTGAACACCGAGCTTCGCGCCGGGCAATCCCTTCAGAACGACGCTGAATCCTCCTGACGTGACGTTGAAGCAGCAAGGTTGGAGCCACACCCCTTCCGCATAGGGGACCCAGAGGCGCTCGTCTTCGACGTCGATGTTTGCAATGAAGTTTCCGCGATTCCTTCGATTCGAATCGAGGCCATCGGTGAAACTGCTGAAAGCTGTGATCGGCATGTTACCCCCCCTTCCTGATGTGCCAACCGTCTGAGGCGTCAGTCTCGAAGCGACGACTTGCGCCGCACGTCTCCACTAGCGGTCTAACGTCCCGGTTCAGCGGCCGGGCACTGACAATTGGATGCTGGCACTTTATCCGTCACGGACCGCTGCAACCGGTTGTTAGAGCGAGGCGTCCTTGAAGGCCCGCAGCACAGCATTCATCCGTGTCTGATACCCGGGCCCCTGAGCCTTAAACCATTCGAGCACGTCGGCGTCCACCCGCAGCGACACGGACCTCTTAGGTGGCACCGGCTTAAGTCCGCGACGCACAATCACACGCGCGATGCGTTTGAGATCGAGTTCCGGATGCTCCGCCGTGAGCTTGATGTCGCGCTCCTTCATGGCACGCACGCGCGGCCAGTCAGTTCTGGAGGTTCTGGAAGAGAAAGATTTCTTCATTACGAGTCGCTCGCCGGATCGAAATGATGTGGATGCGCTGCGGCGTTTCGGTATGGACGATCGAAACCGCCAAGCCACGCAGAAGACCCAACGTCACAAACCGCTGTTCGTCGTAGGCCAAGCGGTCATCCTCAAACGTGACAGTAGGTCCCTCAAACACGCGCGGAGCATCGACGAAGTCCAAACCATGGCGCCTGAGATTGGACTTCCGTTTCCGTTCATCCCAGGTGCAACGCATAGGCAGACTGTATATACAGCACTACGGCACGTCAACTCGTGCGTGCCTCGCTCTAACTAAAAGTAGGCCGCCGAAATGCGGTTAATGTTTTGGCGCATTTTGGCTGGATAAACCGCTTGTGGAGCTGCAATCACTTGTATTGACTAGAGCATAGGAATTTTAGGCCGTCAATTTCACGCAAAGGAATGCCGCATGAGCCCCGCCCCTCGCCTGCTCGACCAGGTTCGTGAACAGCTGCGGATGCGGCACTACAGCTATCGAACCGAGCAGCAATATGTCGACTGGATCCGCCGCTTCATCCACTTCCATGGCCGGCGCCACCCAGCAGGGATGGGTGGGCCGGAAGTCGAAGCTTTCTTGAGCCATTTGGCCACCGAGCGGCGCGTGGCCGCATCAACACAAAGTCAGGCGCTCGCGGCGTTGCTGTTTCTGTACAAGCACGTCCTGAAGTCGGACTTGCCATGGCTCGATAAGGTCGTGCGCGCCAAGAAGCCGCAGCGACTGCCCGTGGTGTTGACGCCGGCAGAAGTGACAGCCGTGCTCGCGCGCCTTGATGGCGTTCACTGGCTCGTCGTGAGTCTGCTCTACGGCAGCGGGCTTCGGGTGGCGGAGGCGCTGCGGCTGCGCGTCAAGGACGTCGACCTCGAGTATCACCAGCTGCTGATCCGCGACTCCAAGGGCGCGAAAGACCGCGTATCGGTGCTGCCGGAGTTACTGGTGCAACCACTGAGAGCGCAGTTGCAGCGGTCGCGCCAGCAACATGACCTGGCCGTCCAGCGCGGCTATGCCGGCGTCGAGCTGCCGTATGCGCTGGCGCGCAAGTATCCACGTGCACATCTGGACTGGGGTTGGCAGTACATTTTCCCCGCGCCGAAGCCCTCCCGTGATCCGCGCTCTGGAGTATGGCGCCGTCATCATCTGCTGGAGGACTCCGTACAACGCCGGGTACGCGAGGCTGTACGTCAGGCAGGTCTGACGAAGCCGGCCTCACCGCACAGCTTCCGCCACAGCTTCGCGACACATCTGCTCGAGAGCGGCTATGACATTCGCACCGTGCAGGAGTTGCTCGGGCACAAGGACGTCGCCACGACGCAGATCTACACGCACGTGATGCGGAAGGGTGCCAGTGCGGTACGCAGTCCGCTCGATCGGCTCGCGATGTCAGCGGCTGGCGCCATGCGGATTGCCGCGCACGAGGAATCGACCCCGTCGACCGATGAGGGCCGCACGTAGCGAGGACCCGCTCGGGTATCGGATAGTGTTTTCAGCGCGGCGGTGAGTCGCTGCGAGCTTCGGTCCGATCAGCGGTCCTCTGATTGCCCGGAAAGCACCCGCGTCCACATCCGCGAGCGCAGGCGTGAATAGTGCTGCGACTCAGCAGGAACGAGATGCAGCCGCGATATCACCTCCGGCGGCGGGTAGACGCCCGGGTCGCTATGCACAGCCGGATCGACGAATGCGTCCGCGTCGCGATTGGCGTTTGCGTACTTCGACGTGTTGGTCACTTCGGCGATGATCGCCGGTTCCAGCAGGAAATCGACGAAGCGGTGCGCCGCATCGACGTGCGGTGCATTGCTGGGAATCACCAGGAGGTCGATCCACATCAGCGCACCTTCCTGAGGCTGGACATAGCGTACGTCGACGCCCGTCCCGTTCTGGATCGCAACGTCGCGGGCTTGGAGAAGCTCGCCACTGGCGCCGGTCGATATACAGATTTCGCCGCCTGCCAGGTCGGAGCGGAATCTATCGCTGCTGTCGATGTAGCGCACATAGGGCCGTACGCGCATCAGCGCAGCCTCGGCGGCGAGAAGATCCTCCTCGCTCTCACGGCCCGGGTCGCGGCCGATTGCGAGCAGCGCGAGATCGACCATGATCGAACCGGCGCTGTCCTGCCACGCGATTCCGCAGGTTGACAGGCGGCTCGCGATCTCCGGATCAAAGAGCAATCGCCAGCTCGGCTCCGGTTCGCGGCCGAGCGCGCGCGTGACGGCTTGCACGTTGAATGCAAAGGCCTGTGTGCCCCACACGTATGGGACGCCGTACTGGTTGCCCGGATCGATACTTTCGATTGCGCGAAGGATGACGGGATCGAGGTGGCGCCAGTTGGGTAACCTGGACTTGTCGAGTTTTTGCAGCGCGCCGGCTGTGATCAGCGGCTGCAGGAAATTTGACCCCGGCACCACGACGTCGCTGCCGGAATGGCCCGTCAGAAGCTTCGTCTGCAACGAGACGTTGTCGGCGATCAGCTCGACGACGACGGGGATACCGGTACGGCGCTGGAATTCTGCGAGCGTGTTCGGACCGATCTCGCCCTCCCAGTTGGAGAAGTACAATGGCCCGGACGCAGTCGCCGCACGCTTGTCCGCCGAGTCGTCGTGGCCGCTGCCACATGCACCGACAACAGACAGCATCGCTGCCGCGGCAAGAACGCGTGCCATGATCATCGGGCGCCGTTGGCCTTGTCGATCCGCTCGAGCGTGAGAAACGTCATCGCATAGGCGTGCTTCTCGTCGATCGGATGCGTACTGCGATCGACCTTGCGCCATTCACTCCAGTCGCAATTGGGGAAGCGTGTGTCACCGGCGATGGGTGCGTGCACACGCGTCAGGTGCATGCGCCGCGCGTGCGGAAGAAACTGCCGATAGACCTCCGCGCCGCCGATGACCATCAGCTCGGGCGCATCGGCCGTCGCAGCAAGCGCTTCATCGATGCCGCCGACGATCTCGACACCCTGTGGGCGGAATCCGCTCGAGCGCGAAAGCACCAGGTTGCGCCGCCCGGGCAGCGGCTTGCCGATCGCTTCGAACGTCTTGCGGCCCATCAGCATCGGCTTGCCCATCGTGAGCGCCTTGAAGCGCTTCAAATCCGCTGGCAGGTGCCAGGGCAGCCGGTTGCCGTTGCCGATCACGCCGTTCTCGGCGATCGCCGCGACCAACGTCACGAGGGGCGCCGCTGGTGGGTGGATTGTGCGTTCGGTCACGGTTGACATAAGGGCGTTGTGAACAGCTCACTGCCGGGGAATCCCTCAAGGCTCTTAGAGTGCGCTGGCCGCTGTCACTCACTCCTGCTGCAGGGCGCGGGTGTCGGCCCATCGACAATGGCAAGGTTAACCTCGAGTGACGGAATGAGGCGAACACTAAAGTGGCTCACCCTCGTGGGGCTGCTCCTCGGCTCGGCGCAGGTCTTTGCGCAGGCCGCGCCGATCACGCGCTTCTCGCGCTTCGTCGGCACAGTCAATTTCGTTTCGACCGGCGGATCGCTGCGCACTCAGCCCAATACCGGCGATGCCTGTCTGGTCGGTGCCAACAACACCGCTGCGGTCGCCGGAGTGCCCGCCGGCTCGACGATTCTGGCAGCCTATCTTTATTGGGGCGGATCCGGCGCCGCGGTCGACGCCAACGTCACCTTGAATGGCAGCGCCATTGCCGCGAGCCGCACATTCACGACGACGTTCGTCAACGGCGGGACGAACTTCCCGTACTTCGGCGGGTTCGCGGATGTCACCGCGCTCGTCGCGGGTAACGGCAACGTCACCTTTGGCGGTCTGACGGTCAACACCGGCGCGCCTCACTGCGGAAGCAGCGCCGTGGTTGCCGGCTGGGGGCTGGTCGTCATCTATCAGGACGCGGCTGAAAACCTGCGCGCGATCAACGTCTTCGATGGCTTGCAGTTCTTTCGCGGCAGCTCGCTGACGTTGACACCGGACGGGTTCCGGGTGCCGACGGCGCCGATCGACGGTCGCATGGCGATCGTGGCCTGGGAAGGCGATCCGCAGAACTCGACGCCGCTCAATGGATTCAGCGAGCAGCTGACTTTCAACGGCAACACTCTCGATGACGGCATCAACGTGGCCGGCAGCGATCCCCTGTTGCAGCCCTACGACGGTACGGTGAACTCGATCGGCGTGAGCACGAGCTATGGCGTGGACGTCGACACGTTCACGGTGAACCCGTTCCTGACGACGGGTCAGACGAATGCGACCACCGTCTTTTCCGCCGGCGGCGACCTGGTGCTGCTCACCGCGCAGGTCGTGAGCGTGACCACCGAGCGCGTGGTCGATCTCAGCATTACGAAGACACACGTCGGCAACTTCAACATGGGTGGCAACGGAACCTACACGTTGCGCGTCAGCAATGCCGCCGGTGTCGCGCTCGACCCGGAGGCCAACACGGTCACGATCACGGACACGCTGCCGACCGGCTTTACGTTCGTGTCCGGGGTGGGCGCAGGCTGGAGTTGCAGCGCTGCCGGACAGGTGGTCACGTGCACGCACGCGCCGCCGCTCGCACCCGGTGCATCGCTCCCGGATGTGACACTCACGGTTGCCGTCGGGCCGACAGCGCCGCCCACCGCCATCAACACGGCGACGGTGTCGAGCGCCAGCTACGATCTCGATGCCACGAACAACACGGTCAACGATCCAACCACGGTGATCCCGATCTTCCCGACCCTCGTGGTCTCGAAGGCCTCGCAGGTGATCTCGGATCCGCTCAATAACACCACGAATCCAAAGCGCATTCCCGGCAGCGTCACGGAATACTCGATCACGATCACCAATACGGGCCCGGGATTCGTCGATGCCAGTACGCTCGTAATCACCGACCCGGTGCCGGCGAGCTCCCAGATGTACGTTTCGACGGCGAGCGGCGACCCCATCGTGTTCGTCGACGGCACGCCCTCCAGCGGGTTGAGTTACATCTACGCCGTCAACGTCGGCTACTCGAACCAGCCGGGCGGCGGTGCACCCTTCAACTACACGCCAGTGCCGGATGCCAACGGCTTCGACGCGAACGTCACGGGCTTTCGCGTGGCGCCGACCGGGATGATGAACGGCGCAACCGTGGCCGGAAATCCGAGCTTCGCGGTCCGTTTCCGCATGCAGGTGCCCTAAGAAACGGTACCGGGTTTGCCTTATTGGCCATTTGCTCGGCCGCACTGAACCGCTCAAATGGCCAATAAGGCAAACCCGGTACCGTCACGTCTGCGGAACCAGCCAGTCACGCTCAGTCGCTCACGCGTCGCCGGCAACACCTCGTGCGCAAACTGCGCGCTGAGAAAGACCACGAGCCGTCCGGCTTCGGGGAGAAAGTCCACAGACGGCGAGTCCGATCGCTGCGCCAGATAGAGCCGCAAGGCGCCTCCCTCCGCCTCGCGCCAGCCGGCGTTGAGATACAGCACGAGCGACAGCGTGCGTGCAGCGTCATCGCCCAACTGATCGAAATGCCGCTCGTACGAGCCGCCAGGCGGATAGCGGGCGAAGTGCAACTCGAGTTCAAAGAGACCCAGCGTCAGCGTGCGATTCAACTCGAGCCGGAGCGTCTCGAGCTGCCGCATGAGGATCTGGACGGCGGGAGCGTACGGTTCGTTGATCCATAGGGTCTGATCGCCGCGGATCTCGGGTCGCACGCTACGACGCCGCCCGGAGCCGACGGCAGCCGCCTGGAACTTACCCCGGGCCAGCAACGCCCGTGACTCGTCCACGAGCGCGGTGATGAGCTCCGGTGTCACAAAGTGATCGCAGCACGCAAAGCCCCGCGCTGCGATCTCCGCGGCGATTCTCTCCAGACGATTTCCGGCCGGCAGATCAGGCAATGCGCATCACTCCGGATGCGCCGCGTCGCCGCGCTCGCGATCTTCGTCGGACCGGCGCCGCCGCGCCATCTGGGGTGGCGCCAGAATCGTGCCGCGACAGGTCGGCGCGCCGCACGAGCAGCGAAAGATCCGCTCGATGTCCGGCGGATCATTGTCCTCGCGCTGAATGAGGTAGTCGTACGTCAGCTCTTCGCCCGGCTCGATCGCGCGTAGCGCGTAGATGAACACGCGCCGGTCCTCGATCACCGTCTCGCAGTTGGGCTCGCAGGAGTGGTTGATGAAACGCGCCGCGTTGCCGCCGATAGCGGCATCGATGACCACGCGGTTGTCGACGATGAACAGAAACGTGTGGTTGTCGTTGATGTCCCGGCCCTCGTATCGCCGGTCGGCCTCCGCGTGCGAAACGCGCTCACCGGTGTACTCGATGATGCGCGTGCCAAGAGCAACGTCTCGCCGCGAGAACACGCCGGTGCCGTGAATCGGCGAGCGTCGCACTTCCACCAGCGGCACTCGCTTGCCGTTCGCGAGCCGCATGGCTACACCGCGACTGGGGCCTTGATGGCCGGATGGTGTTGATAGTTCACGATCTCGAAGTCCTCGAAGGCGTAGTCGAACAACGTCGGTGCGCGGCGATGGATCTTGAGCTCCGGCAGCGGGAATGGAGTGCGCTCAAGCTGCAGGTCGACCTGCTCGTGATGATTCAAGTACAAGTGACAATCCCCACCTGTCCACACGAGGTCGCCGGGCACGAGATCGGCCTGCTGCGCGAGCATGTGCGTGAGCAGCGCATAGCCCGCGATGTTGAAGGGCACGCCGAGAAAGATGTCGGCGCTGCGCTGATAGAGCTGGCAGGACAACCTGCCGTTCGCGACGTAGAACTGGAAGAACGCGTGGCATGGCGCCAGCGCCATCTTTTCGAGCTCGCCCACATTCCACGCACTGACGATGATGCGGCGCGAGTCCGGGTTGCTGCGCAATTGCTCCACGACCCTGACCATCTGGTCGATGTGGCGGCCGTCCGGCGCCACCCAGTCGCGCCACTGCTTGCCGTACACGGGCCCGAGCTCGCCATTCGCGTCCGCCCATTCGTCCCAGATGGTCACGCCGTGCTCGCGCAGGTGTGCGACGTTAGTCTCACCACGCAGAAACCAGAGCAGCTCGTGGACGATCGAGCGCGTGTGGACTTTCTTGGTGGTGACCAGAGGAAAGCCCAGGGCCAGATCGAAGCGCATCTGGTACCCGAACACGCTCAGCGTGCCCGTGCTGGTGCGATCCATCTTGCGCACGCCGTGATCGCGGACGTGCCGCATGAAATCGAGGTAAGCCTTCATTCCTTAGGTTTCTGGCGCCAGCGCATCATGCGTAGTTGCCGGATGGCTTGGCGGACCGGTACGCAAAGCCAAGCATCGCCGCGCCCGCAAGGAACATCGGAATCGACAGCACTTGCCCGGTCGTCAACCATCCCCACGCGAGATAGCCCATGTTTTCATCGGGTACGCGCACGAACTCGATCAGGAAGCGAAACACGGAGTAGCCGACGAGAAACAGCCCTGACGGTGCCAGCCGCGGCCGCGGCTTGGCCGTGTAGAGCCAAATGATCGCAAACAGTACCAGTCCCTCGAGCGCGGCCTCGTAGAGCTGTGACGCGTGCAGCACCTCGCCGTTGACGCGGAATCCCCACGGCACGTCCGTGGGCTTGCCCCATAATTCGCCGTTAATGAAGTTGCCGATGCGCCCCGCGAACAGGCCGAGCGCCGGTAACGGCGCGGTGAAGTCGTAGACGTCCGCGATCGAGCGCTTGCGCATCCGCGCGAAAATCGCGATCGCGATCATCACGCCTGCGAGCCCGCCGTGGAACGACATGCCGCCCTGCCAGACCTTCAAGAGCGCGAACGCATTCGTTGCGAGTACGTCGCGGCCGTAGACCAGCACCCAGCCCAATCGCCCGCCGAGGATGACGCCCAGGGCGGCGAAGAAAACCAGGTCATCGACGTCGTTGGGCTTCCAGGTCGAACCGGGACGCCGTGCACGAATACGGGCAAGCCACCAGGCCGCGATGAATCCCACCAGATACGTGATTCCGTACCAGTGGATGCGGATCGGTCCCAGCGAGAAGGCAACGGGATCGAAGCTCGGATAGTCGATCATGAGTCCTGCACCGCCCTGCAAAAGAATGCCTTGAGATAACGGGTTTCGGGAATCGCCGGATGGACCGGATGATCGGGCGCCTGGCCGCCCGATTCGAGCACTTGTACGAACCGATCTACGTGCCGCGCGGCCTTCTGGATTGCGGCCAGCAGATCGTCGCCGCTCAGGTGATACGAGCAGGAACAGGACACCAGCACGCCGTCGCGGTCGAGCACTTGCAGTCCCAGCTGATTGAGTCGCCGGTAAGCCGCCTGTCCCTTCGGCAGGTCCTTGCGCCGTTTGACGAACGCGGGTGGATCGAGGACGACGACGTCGAAGCGGCGCGGTTCGGCATGCAGCGACTCGAGCACGTCGAAGGCGTCGCCCTTGAGCGTCTCGAGCTTCACTTCGTTGAGCGCCGCATTGCGAGCCAGCCACTCGACCGCGTGTGGAGAGGATTCCACGCACGTGACATCGGCGGCGCCATGGCGGGCCGCTGCAATACCCCAGGCGCCGAGATAGCTGAATACATCGAGCACGCGCGCGCCCGCGATGTACTTGAGGAACGTGCTGCGATTCACGGCCTGATCGAAGAACCAGCCGGTCTTCTGACCCTGAGCGAGCGGCACGACGAAACGCAGCCCGTTCTCGATCACCTCGACCGTTTCCGGGACCGTGCCGGCGCCGGTCTCCACGTAGGACGGCAGGCCTTCGAGTTCTCGCGCGCCGCTGTCGTTCTTCCATAGCAGCGCGGCTGGGTGCACAACTTTCTCGAGCGCCGCGGCAATCTCCGGCTTGAGGCGCTCCATGCCGGCGGTGCCGATCTGCGCCACCAGCACGTCCCCGTAGCGATCGACCACGAGCCCCGGCAAACCGTCGGATTCCCCGTACACGAGGCGATAGAAGGGCTGCTCGTACAGGCGCCGGCGCAGGCTGAAGGCCACCTGCAACCGATGCACGATGAGCGACTTGTCGATTAGGTACTTCGGATCGCGACTCACGATGCGGGCGCAGATGAGCGAGCGCGGATTGACGTACCCGTGCCCGAGGAAACGGCCGCGATCGTTGATCACCTGCACCAGGTCGCCGGGCGCAAACGCCGTCAGCGGCGTGGCCCCGGTATCGACCTCATTGCTGAACACCCACAGATGCCCGGCGGTGAGGCGCCGGTCCTCGCCGCGCTTGAGTCGCAGCTCGGGTGTCGGCGTGGTCACCGGCGCAAGGCCGGGCTGAAACGCGGATACAGCGGACACGATGGAGTGGATGCGGCAGAAACGGGTTCGAGTATAGTGACGCGCATTCTAGCCGAAGCGCGTGTCATGCAGCCGGGCGATCCGTCAGTTACCAATCGACTCGCGCGCGAGACGAGTCCGTACCTCAAGCAGCACGCCGCCAACCCGGTCGACTGGTACGCATGGGGGCCGGAGGCGCTGGAGCGCGCGCGGCGCGAAAACCGGCCGATCCTGCTGTCGATCGGCTACTCGGCCTGCCACTGGTGCCACGTGATGGCGCACGAATCCTTCGAGGATCCGGACACCGCGCGGGTGATGAACGAGCTGTTCGTCAACATCAAGGTCGACCGTGAAGAGCGCCCGGATCTCGACCGCATCTATCAGATCGCGCACCAGATGCTGAGCCAGCGCGGTGGCGGCTGGCCATTGACGATGTTTCTGACGCCCGACGACCAGCGGCCATTTTTCGGCGGAACATACTTCCCCAAGGAACCGCGCTTCGGGCTGCCGGCGTTCAAAGAACTGTTGGCGCGCGTCGCGCGGTACTACCGGGATCAGCAAGGGGAGATCCGCAAGCAGAATGCGGCGCTCGCAGAGGCCTTCGAATCGCTCTATCCGCCGCAGCCTTCTGCCTCGCAAGCGCTCTCCGACGCGCCGCTCAGGAAAGCCCGCACGCTGCTCGAAGACGAGTTCGACCGCCGCTTCGGCGGTTTTGGTGGGGCGCCCAAGTTTCCGCATCCGGCGACCATCGAGCACCTGTTGAGGCATTGGCATGCGACCGTCAGCGACGCGGAGCCGGATCTTAAAGCGCTCCACATGGCGACACTGACGCTCACTCGCATGGCCGAGGGCGGGATCAACGACCAGTTGGGCGGCGGTTTCTGCCGATATTCGGTCGACCAGTACTGGATGATCCCGCACTTTGAAAAGATGCTGTACGACAACGGCCCGCTGCTGGCGCTTTATGCTCAGACGGCCACCGCGACGGGCGACAGTTTCTTCTCGCGCATCGCGGCCGAGACCGCGGACTGGGTCCTGCGCGAAATGCAGTCGATGGAGGGCGGCTACTTCTCAAGTCTCGATGCCGACTCCGAGGGTCACGAGGGCAAGTTCTACGTCTGGGGCAAGGATGAAGTCCGCGATCTGCTCGACGACGACGAGTTTCGCGTCATCGCGAGGCGCTTCGGGCTCGATCACGCGGCGAATTTCGAGGGCAAGTGGCATCTGCACTCTCACGAATCGCTGGAGAAGATCGCCGAGCGCGACAATCGCAGCGTCGATGAGACGCAGCGGATCCTCGATCACGCCCGGAAGAAGCTGCTGTCGGCCAGGGAACTCCGCGTGCGACCGGGACGCGATGAGAAGATCCTGACGAGCTGGAATGCGCTCATGATCCGCGGCGTGGCAATCGCGGCGCGGTCGCTCAAGCGGAGCGACCTTGAGGTTAGCGCGAGTCGCGCACTGGAGTTCGTCCGCAACACCCTGTGGCACGACGGCAGATTGCTGGCCACGTACAAGGACGGACGGGCCCATCTGCCAGCCTACCTGGACGACTACGCGTTTCTCGCCGATGCGGTACTCGAGCTGCTGCAATGCCGCTGGAGCGGTCGAGACCTGCAATTCGCGATCGACCTGATCGAGGTCGCCCTCAAGCATTTCGAGGATCGCGATCACGGTGGATTCTATTTCACCGCCGACGATCACGAGCAGCTCATGCACCGTTCCAAATCGTTCGGCGACGACGCCACTCCGAACGGCAATGCGGTGGCGGCCCTCGTGCTGTCGCGGCTCGGTCACCTGCTGGGCGAAACCCGCTACCTCGATGCGGCGGAACGCACGTTGCGCGCCGGCTGGTCGCCGCTCGAACGCTATCCGCAGGGCCACGCCACACTCCTCACGGCGCTAGAAGAGCGATTGCACCCGGTCGAAATCGTGATCATCCGTGGGCCGCAATCGCAAGCCATCGAATGGCGCTCCGAGCTGGCTACGCTGTATGCACCGCGCCGCTTGCTGTTGCCGATTCCAGACGACGCCGCCGATCTGCCCGGCGCACTCGCGGACAAGCGCAGTCAAGCGCAGACCGTGGCTTATGTCTGCCGCGGGATGACGTGCTCGCCTCCGGTGGCCTCGCTCGCGCAATTGGTGACGGAGCTGCGGAGTCCGGCGGCGTGAAGCCCTCACCTCCCCCCTCTCCAGCAAGCGGGAGAGGGGGAGTGAAACGCTCACCCCAGCCCTCTCCCGCAAGCGGGAGAGGGAGTGGAAGCGTCCCCTCTCCCCGCTTGCGGGGAGAGGGTCAGGGTGAGGGGCTCTGGCGCTGGTGGATCCTCGTCTTCACCAGCATCGCGCTCTTTGGCAACTACTACGTCTACGACTCGATCGCGCCGGTCGCCGACCTGCTGCAGCGACAGCTCGACTTCAGCGACACGCAGCTCGGCACGCTGAACGCGATCTACAGCTTGCCCAACATCGTGATGGTGCTGATCGGCGGCGTGCTGGTCGACCGTTACGGCGCCGGGAGCGTGACTTTCTGGACCGCAGTGATCTGCCTGGCGGGGGCGGTGGCGACGGCACTCGGCTCCGAATTCTGGCTCATGGCGACCGGCCGGCTGCTGTTCGGACTCGGCGCCGAGACGATGATCGTCGCCACGCTGGCGGCCATCGGCCAGTGGTTTGCAGGACGCACCGTAGGACTGGCGATGGGACTCAGCGTGAGCGTGGCGCGTGCCGGATCCTATGCGGCCGATCTGTCGCCGACATTCGCCGCTTCGCTCTATGAACAGGGCTGGCAACCGCCGCTGGGGTTTGCGGCAGCCGTGGCTGCACTGGGTCTCGCGGGCGCAGCCGTTTACTGGATCATCGACCAGCGCGCGAGTCGCGCCAGGACGATTGTGCCCGCTGCGGCCTCCGAACGGTTCGCGTGGTCGGACGTCTGGCGATTCGATCGCTCGTACTGGTACCTGCTGGCGCTGTGCGTGCTCTTCTACTCGGTGATCTTCCCTTTCCGCAGCACGTTTGCCATCAAGTACTTCCAGCACGCCCACGACCTGCCGCTGGACGCCGCGAGTCTCATGAACAGCTACGTGTTCTTCGCGGCAATCTTCGCCACGCCGGCGTTCGGCTGGATGGTGGATCGCTTCGGCCGGCGCGCGCTCTTCATGATGTTCGGTTCGCTGCTGCTGATGCTGAGCTTCGTCACGCTCGCGATGACCCCATGGGATCTCAGCGTGAGCACGGCGCTGATCGGCATCAGCTTCTCACTCGTTCCGGCAGTGTTATGGCCCGCGGTGTCGATGCTCGTCGAGCAGCGGCGCCTGGGCACCGCCTTCGGATTGATGACGATGCTGCAGAACATCGGGTTGACCGTCTGCAATGTTGCGGTGGGATGGCTCAACGATGCCAACCATGCGGGCGCCGACAATCCTGACGGCTATCTGCCGATGCTCGTCTTCTTCGGCGTGCTGAGTTTCCTGGCGCTGACCTTCGCGTGGCTGCTGCGGCGGCAGGAGGTCTCTCAGGCCGGACATGGTCTGGAACGCGCGATCCGGACCTAGCGCGGTGTCCCGCAATCAGCATTGCGTTCGCGGGCGCCGTGGCTTCGCGCGGCTCTTTTTCCGCGCCGGTTTCTTCGTTTGCGCCGCTTTCAGCGCCACGGCGCAGGATTTTCGTGCCCAGGCCGCGAGCGATTCCGCATCCTCGAGAATCTCTGCGGGCACCTGGAAGTACGACATCGAGTAGAGCGGACGGTCGACGAACGGGCGGAACGGCTCCATCGATCGCGAGGTGTAGTCGGCGCGATTCGAGTCATCGGCCTTCAGGTACAGGACGTCGTCATCGATGAGCCCGAAGAAGAGCTCGTCGTGATAGAGCCCGACGCCGCCGAACATCCGCCGCGAAGTGACGTGCCCGAGCGGCTCGAGCTGCCCGAGCAGGTAGTCGAGGTATTCGCGGCTGACAGCGATCTGAGGTCTCCCCGATACGGTGCCAAATCCGGCACCGTCGTATCAATACGCCGCCAGCATCGCCCCCGTGCGGGCCGCCACCCTGGAGCCGGCTGCACCCTTGAACTCGACCGGCAGTGACTCGAGCTTGAGCCCGGTGTTGCGCTGGACGACGAAGTGCAGATGCGGCCCGGTGGTGAAACCCGTGTTGCCCGAATCCGCGATGTACTCGCCCCGCTCGACGATCTGACCCGGCCGGACGCGAATCGAATCCCAGTTGAGATGGGCGTAGAGGCTCATGGTGCCATCGGCATGCAGGACGCGCACGACGTTGGCCCGCGTGACGCGTCCCGGGTCGGTGCTGGCCTCGAAGAACTGGCTCGCCACCTCGATCACCGTACCGCCCCGCGCGGCATAAATCTGCGTGCCTACGGGCATCTCGATATCGATCGCATGCAAGCTTGCCGGATCGGTGTGCGTGAAGCGGGAGGGAAAGGCCTGCGTCACGCGGAATTCGCGCGCGAGTGCGAAGGGGGCGCGATAAGGTTCCCCCGGCGAGTGATGCACGCGCGGCTCGCCCAGCACCGCGCGGTACTCATGGCCGAACGACATGGGTTGCCTCGCGTCGGCGGGCTTCAACAGCGCGAGAACCGTCTCGCGACGGGCAGGCGCCACGCGCCTCAAGATCTCGCTCTCGAAACCGGCGACGTTCGCGGGCTCGAGCAGGCGCACTGCGACCTCCGCCGGGCAAAAACAGGAATTGTCGGCGACCAGTTCCACATTGAGATCGGCGAGGCGGCGCGAGACCTTGACTACGGGTGGGGTGATCGATTCGGCGACGGCCAACTCCTCGTATTCGCGCACCGCGTCCGGCCGCCGATCGGTATAGACCCAGTTGCCTTCGTCGTCGCGGTACTTGTACAGACCCTGCGCGGCAACCGTTCCCAGCGCGAGCAGCGCCAGCAGTGCCGGAACGGCTCGCGCCCTATTCACGTGGGCTGCCAGCGCGACGGTGGACGGGATGCCACCGGCATCGGTGGTCGGATGAGATCGATGTCGATCTCATCGAGACTGCGGCAGCCAGCCAGCGCCATCGCGACATCGAGTTCGCGCCTCAGGATCTCGAGGACCTGGCGTACACCCTGCTCGCCGGCCACGGCCAGGCCCCACAGAATCGGCCGGCCGACGAGCACGGCACGCGCGCCGAATGCAAGGGCTTTCATGATGTCCGTGCCCCGCCGGATGCCGCCATCGATCAGCACCTCGATGCGCCCATCGAGCGCCGTCGCGATGTCCTCGAGCACTTCGATCGTCGCGGGAGATGTATCGAGCTGCCGGCCGCCGTGATTGGAGACCACCACCGCCTGCGCGCCGTGCTCCCGAGCCCGCACGGCATCGTCCGCGCGCACGATGCCCTTCACGACCACCGGGAGTTTCGTCTGTGCCACCAGCCAATCGAGATCGCGCCATGAGAGCGCCGGATCGAACATCGCGTTGATGTAGGCAGCGACCCCGCCCGCGCCCGCCTCAAGACCCGCAAATGACTTCCCCGCGGGCAGTAGATTTCTCATCACCACCCCTTCAGGCAGCCGAAAGCCATTGCGCGCGTCGCGCTCGCGCTGGCCACCCACTGGCGCATCAACCGTGAGCACGATCGCGCGGCACCCGGCCGCTTCGGCCCGCGCAACCAACTCGCGCGTCACGCCGCGATCGCGATACACGTACAGCTGGAACCACAGCGGCCCGCGCATGTCGCGGCCGACGTCCTCCATCGCGCAATTGGAAAGCGTGCTCAGGATCATGAGCGTGCCGGCCGCGGTCGCAGCACGCGCGGTGGCGAGCTCACCGTCGGGGTGCGCAAGCTCATGACATGCGGTGGGCGCGACCAGGATCGGCATGCCGACCGGGATTCCGAGCACCTGGGTCGACAGGTCCCGATCGGCGATATCGCGCAACACCCGGTAGTGCAGCGACACCGATTCAAAGGCCGCCCGATTGCGCTTGAGCGTGATCTCATCGTTCGCGCCGCCAAAGTAGTAATCGCGCGTGGGTTTCGGCAACACCGCGAGCGCTGCGGCCTCGAAGTCGAAGACGTTGACCAGTGGGAAATCCGGCATCGCTACTCCGTGCGCATCACTTCCTGGCCGCCTGGATGATCAACACCTTGCGGACGCGCTCGATCAACTCGCCGTGCAGGCCGGCGTCGAACTCGGGTGCGCTCGTCCAGTCGTAGGCCCATGGCTGACTCGTACGCAACTCCGCGGGCTCATCGGCGAAGCGTGGAAAGACGTGCGCATGCAGCGCGGGCTCGAGATTGCCGAACACCGCATAGTTGATGCGCGTGGCGCCTGTAACTTCGAACAATGCATCGCCGAGCACTGTCATGTCGGTGAGGAAGTGCGTGCGGTCGCGACGCGTGAGCGCATTGAGGTGCGGCACGACGGGATCCGGAAGCAGCAGCGAGTATCCGCGCAGGATCTGCCGTTTCCCCAGTACAGCCCACCCGGATGACATCCGCATGATGAGCGTCGGATCCTCGCCCTTCTGCAACGTGGCCACGCGCCGGTGAATTGCGGTCGACATTGCTTCTCCTTAAGTCGCGGTAGAGGCTAGACGCCGACCCCGAGTCGCGCCAGCGCCTGCACGGTGTCGCCGTAGGCCGAATGCTCGATACCGTACCAGCCACGCTGGCGCGCCGACTCGACGTTGGCCGGCAGATCGTCGATGAATACGGTGGCGGTTGGATCGAGGCCGAAGCGGCGCTCTGCCTCGGCATAAATGCGCGGTTCGGGCTTCATGACGCCGGCGACAAACGACGGCAGGGCGCCGTGGCCGATGCGGTGCAATCCGAACTCGCGCGACAAGTGCGCCCAATGGAGATCACCTACGTTGCTCAACAGATGCACCTGGTAACGTTCGGCCAGCCGTCGCGCGAGGCCCACCATCGGTACCTGCAACTCGAACATGTCGAGCCAGCGCCTGCGCAAGTCTGCGACGTTCATCGGTTTCCTGCCCAGCCGCGCAAGGTTGCCCAGCAGCTCGTCGCCGGCCACTTCGCCCATTTCATGGCGTTCGAGGTCGATCCGCGCCACCACATCGCGCATGTGCTCCACGTCCGCGCCGTGCTCGCGGAGGTAGCGCGTCAGCGGCGCATAGTCGAGATGGACCAGCACCCAGCCGATGTCGAACACGATGTTCGTGATTGCCTTTCCCACCAGGTTTCCTTGCGCTCGCGGGGAGTAGCGGATTGTACGGTGTCAAGCAGTGCTTCGGCATCCCGCGGCTCTCGCCAGCCTGGCCGTTACAGGTGACAATTTGCACCGTGACACCCAATCAATGGTGGGACGCTGGCGCATGACGTTGACAGTTCATCGTGTCCGCAAGCAGGTTGCGCGCACTCTTGCGACACTGGTGCTCGCGATCTGCTGCGGCGGCCCGGCCGGCGCGCAACCGGGTGGACCTGGTGAGCTGGCAAGTGTCCTGCGAACCGTCCTGCTCGAAGCTCGACATCCATACCTGTCGGCTCTCGACGTGGGGCGCCATCGTGCCGACCTCGAGCGGCTGTATCAGGGACGCGGCTTCACGCCACTGTGGAGCCGCAATCACATCCCGACACGCCAGGCGATCGACGTCACCGCACAACTGCGCGCCGCGGAGAATGTCGGCCTGCGCTCGGCCGACTACGAGGCCAATGCACTCGTTTACCTGCTCGTCGACTTCTCGACCTCGAATTCGGCGGGTGACGAGCAATGGGCATTGTTTGACATCGGCCTCACCACCGCGGTGCTTGCATACGCACACGACGTGCATTTCGGGCGCGTCGACCCACGTGCCGTCGGCTTCGATATCGTGGTCGAGCACGCGCGCCTCGATCTGCCGCCGCTGGTCGAGGGCTTAAGTCAAAGCGGCGACGTGGGGGGCGTGCTGCGCGATCTTGAACCGCCGTTCACGCACTACGAGCTCCTCAAGCCGGCCCTCGCGCTCTACCGCGAGCTGGCGTTCGATCCGGCGCTGACGCGCCTGCCGCCGCTGCCGGCCAGGTCGGTCAAACCGGGGCAGGCCTATGCCGGCGCGCCCCAGTTGCGGGCATTGCTCCGCGCAGTGGGTGATCTTCCGCACGCCACGGCGGCCACGGAAATCGCGAACTCCACGCTCCTCGACCATGAGCTGGTCGAGGGTCTGAAGCGCTTCCAGTCGCGACACGGTCTCGATATCGATGGCGCGCTCGGCCGGAAGACCCTCGCCACGCTCACCACACCCATGAGCATTCGCGTCAAACAGCTCGAGAGTACTCTGGAACGCTGGCGCTGGCTGCCGCCGCGCCTCGACAGCCCGCCGATCATCGTCAACATCCCGCAATTTCGTTTGTTCGCATTCCGCACGGTGCAGGACCTCGAGGACCAGATGCTCACGATGGATGTCATCGTCGGCAAGGCGTTTCCGTCCAATCGCACGCCGGTGTTCGTCGCCGACATGAAATACATCGTGCTGCGCCCCTATTGGGACGTACCGTACAGCCTGATGATCAAAGAGCTGCTGCCACTGATCCGCAACAACCCCGAATACCTGGGCTCGCAAGATCTCGAGATCGTGGGCGGCGGGGGGGACGCCGCGACGCCGGTGCCGGCAACGCCCGAGAACATCGAAGCGCTGGAGCGCGGGACATTGCGGCTGCGCCAGCTGCCCGGCCCCAACAATGCTCTGGGCCTCGCGAAGTTCATCATGCCGAACAGCTACAGCGTTTACCTGCACGGTACTCCGGCGCAGTCACTGTTTGCGCGCAGCACGCGCGCGTTCAGTCACGGCTGCGTGCGCGTGGCGGATCCGATCGCCCTGGCGGAGTACGCGCTGCGCGAAGACCCCGCATGGACGCGCGACAGAATCGTGGCGGTCATGGACGGCGAACTCCCCGTGCAGATCAACCTGCGCAACCCGATTCGGGTCTTCGTCGTCTATGGAACGGCGATCGCCACCGAGAGCGGCAGCGTGCTGTTCTTCGAGGATATCTACGGCCACGACGCGCGGCTGGCGCGGGTGATGGACGCGAGTCGCCTGCCGCGTCGGGCGAGTTGACCGGAGCAGACTTCAGCCGAGCCAGCGGCGGACGCGCCCGGTGTCGAGATGCACGAAATCGGACTTGCGGTATAGGCCCACGCCGCCGCGAGCAAGGTCGAGCGCCACTTCGCTCAGCCGTTCGCATTTCACGCCCTTAAGCCGCACGTCGATCGCCTTGCCGTCCAGATGCAGGCTCCTGCGCGCCACGCCGCCGTTCTGCGCACGCAACATCTCGTTCGAAGCCGCCGAGCGGAAGCCGGAGATCACCTCGAACTCGGGATCCGCACCCGCCGCCCGCGCAACTTCGTACAGCTGATCGAACAGCTTCGGATCCATCACGCCCACATCGCCCGTACGATGGTCTCGCAGGATCCGGTTGAGCTGCAGGAGTACGTTGCGCTGGTACTCGCCCGCCGCAGCGAATACAGCCTCGAGCGACTCGCTGGTGTGCGTGTTGTAGAGGCCGATCCACCGCGATGGCGCGGCAGCCTCGGCCAGCTCGGAATACCGGGCCGCAATGATCGCGGGTGCCGCGATCAGGGCACTCTTGAGCAGGCGCCGGCGCACCAGGTTCACTGGCCGTTCGAGGAGCTCAACGTCAGGGTGCAGCGTGTGAATTCTGGCCATAAAACAGGTCCGGTTCGGTGTGGCGGCCGGTTCGATCGGACAACGATAATAAGGGCGCGAAACCCGCAGGCCAAGCCTATTTCCGGACCGTCATCACAGTCCCGGTATCCCCGGCGTTCAGGTTCACGCTCACCACGTGGGCCTTCGGAAAGAAATTGAAGTCCGAGGCGCTCGCCCAGGTATAGGCGCCCATCGCGCGGCCGATCACCAGGTCGCCGTTCCTGAGCTCCGGCAACGCGATGTTCTCGTTGATCACGTCGATGCTGTCGCAGGTCGGTCCGGCCACGACCGAAGCAAAACGCGGCTCCCCCCGTCGCAATGATTCGAGCGGATAGCGCGCGTGATCGAAGAGCTGGCCGCTGTACGACCCGTACAGCCCGTCATCCAGGTAGTACCACCACGTGTCGTCACGTCGTGCGCGACCGATCACGGTGGCGACGCCGATCGCTGCCGGGGCAGCGATGAAGCGGCCCGGCTCGGCGATGATGCGCACGTCTCTTGGAACCGAGCGGAGTGCCGCGCGAATCGGCGCGCAGAACTCTTCGATCGGCTCCACCGGCTTCGTGTAGTCGACCGGGAATCCGCCACCGATATCGAGCATGTCGATGTCCGCGATCTGGTCGCGGCGTGCCTGCTCGATGAGGGCCACGCAGGCCGCGGTGGCCTCGACATGCTTCGCTGGATCGGTTGCCTGCGAGCCGACGTGAAACGAAAACCCGCGCACGCGCACGCCGAGGCGACGCGACTCCTTGAGCAAGACTCCCGCATCGCCCGGTTCGCACCCGAACTTGCGCGACAAGTCACACACGGCGTCAGGGCTGCGAAACGAGATCCTGAGCAGGAGCCGTGCCTGGCCGCGGTATCGCGTGAACTTGGCGATTTCGTCGGGATTGTCCGCGACGAAGGTATCGACACCGAATTCGAGCGCATCGCGAATGTCGCTGTCACGCTTGATCGGATGCGTGTGCACGCAGCGCGCGGGCGCGATGCCGAGCTCGCGCACCACGCCCACTTCGCCGCTCGACGCCAGATCAAACCCGGCTCCAAGCTGCGCCAGCGCGGCGACGACAGCGGGATGCGGGAGTGGCTTGAGCGCGTAGTGCAGGTCAATGCCCGGTAGCGCGGCCTGTAGCCGGAGGTACTGCTGGCGTATGCGCTCGCAATCGATGATCAGGAGCGGTGAGCCAAATTGCGCCACCAGCCGCTTGATCTCGGCCGGCTCGAACGGGTCGATCAGCCTGTTCGCTGCCCGTGCCGGGCTGCGAGCTTTCAGTACCGTCGCCATCGCGATCTCAAGTCTCCTCCAAAACCAAAAGGGCCAGACCTCGCGAGCCTGACCCCCATTTCATGCCGCGGATTCTAGGCCAATCGCGTCGCTGCGCAAGAGTTGGAGCACTCGGAGCCGCAGGCCTCGGAGAAGATGCTGCAGCCCCGGTCGGCGTATCGAACCCCGACCGTGTCTGCAGCACGAGAAGACCGGCATCCGGCTCCGAGTGCCTCTACCCGAAGCGATCGAGCGCGTAGGGCTTGAGGTCGATCGCGGGAGTGCGGCCCATCATCAGGTCGGCGAGGGCGCGGCCGGAACCCGCGGCCATGGTCCAGCCAAGGTGCCCATGACCGGTGTTGAGGAACAGATTCTCGATCGGCGTGCGGCTCACGATCGGCACGCCGTCGGCCGACATCGGGCGCAGACCACTCCAGGGCACGATGCGGTCACGATCGACCGCGCGGGCGATCAGCGGAAAGGTTCGGCTCAGCAGCCGCATCAGGTTCTCGATGCGCGAGCTCGGAATGGAAAGGTCATGTCCAGCGAATTCCGCCGTTCCGGCGATCCGCAGCTTGCCGCCCAGCGGCGCGGCCACCGCATGCAATTCGTCGTCGAGGATCGGAATCGCAGGGGCCGCCACGCGCGCTGGCATCGGGACGGTGATGGAGTAGCCCTTTACGGGTGCGACCGGCAGCCGGAGTCCGAGACCTCGTAGCAATTGCGGGCTGAAGCTTCCCGCAGCGACGACTACCGCATCTGCAGCGAAAGACTCCGATGACGCCCGCACGCCGCGGACTCGGCGACCGTCGTACTCCAGCGCATCGACGCTCGTGGAGTAACGAAACTCCACGCCACGGGCCTCCGCCAGTGCCGCCTGCGCTTCGCAGAAGCGCAGCGCATCTCCGTGCTCGTCATCGGGAAAGTGAATCGAGCCCGTCAGCTCATCGCCGATGGGTTTCAGCGAGGGCTCGAGGGCGATCGTCTCGCTGCGATCGAGCTCCCGCCACGACACGCCGTGACTGCCCATCCAGGCCGCCATCGCGCGTGCGGCATCGAATGCGCGGGGATTACGCGTCAGCTTGAGCGTGCCGAGCGTGCCCTGGTCATAATCGATCGCGGCACGCGAGCGCAGTTCACGCAGGGTTGCGAGCGAATAGGTCGCGAGGCTCAGGTTGGCAAGGGTGTTGGCGTGAAATCGCCGTTCGCTCGATTCGCGCAGGAATCGCCATCCCCAGCCCGCGAGCGCAGGGAGCGCCCGTGGCCTGACCAGCATCGGCGAATCCTCGCGACCGAGCCAGCCCAGCAGGCGCCAGAAAACGCCCGGCGCATTCCACGGGTCGGACATGCTCGGGGTGACCAGCGCACCATTGGCAAAACTCGTTTCGCGACCGGGGCCAGCGGCGCGGTCCACGACAGTCACCTGCGCGCCGAGCTCGCGCAGCCAGTACGCACTGCAGATGCCGAGGAGCCCGCTGCCGACCACGATGACCTTCATGGTCGGCACAATGCCAAAGATCAGCCCTCACCCCAACCCTCTCCCGCAAGCGAAAGGGGGTCGGCGTGAGGGCTCCACTCCCTCTCCCACGTGTGGGAGAGGGTTGGGGTGAGGCCAATCAGGACGCGCGGCGGAGCTCGGTGGTGTTGCGGTGGCGCGCGGCGGCGATGCGTGACAGGGCGATTTCGTCTGCGACTTCGTTGGCAGCGCGCTCTTCCCGCATCGCCTGGATCAGCACCAGCCGTGTCGTCTCGTAAATGCCGTTAACGCGTGACCAGACGTCCTTTTCGGCGTGCCCGCCCTGGTATTCCAGCGCGGCACTCATGATCCCACCCGCATTCACGACGTAATCGGGCGCATAGAGGATTCCTTGGCGCATCAGTTCCGCGCCGACATCGTCGGTGGCGAGCTGATTATTGGCTGCGCCGACGATCAACGAGGCCCGAAGCCGCGCCACGTTGTCGCGGTTGAGAACCGCACCCAGGGCACACGGCGCGATCACGTCTACCGACTCGAACAGGACCTCTTCGGGAGCGACGATTCGCGCGCTGAATTCGCCGGCAGCGCGTTCGGCGTTTGCCACGTTCACATCCGCAACCACGAGCGCAGCCCCGGCCCTGTAGAGAAGCTTGCACAGCTGATATCCGACCTGCCCCACGCCCTGGACGGCGACCTTCAGGCCTGCGAACGAGCTGCGACCCATCTTGAGCTCGACGGCTGCGCGCATGCCGAGGAACACGCCGAATGCGGTCTTTGGTGCCGGGTTGCCCCCGGCGGAAGCACCGCGCTGCCTGCGGCCTGACACGTAACGGGTTTCCTGGGCCAGGATCTCGATGTCGGCCTCGCTGATGCCGACGTCCTCGGCGGTGACATAGCGACCGCCAAAACTCTCGATGCAGCGTCCGAACGCGCGCAGCAACGACTCGCTCTTGTCGTGTCGAGAATCGCCGAAGATCACGGACTTGCCACCGCCGAACGGCAACCCGGCCATGGCATTCTTGAAACTCATGCTGCGCGAAAGCCTGAGCACGTCCTCGAGCGCGGCTTCTTCACTGGCGTACGGCCACATGCGACAGCCGCCCGCGGCGGGACCGAGCGCGGTGCTGTGCAAGGCAACGATGGCCTTCAGCCCGCTCTCCTGATCGCGGAAGAACGACACACTCTCGTGATCCCGAAACGCATCGGCCCGGAAAACCATCTTCGCCTCCTGTGGCCACAGACAACGGTGTTGACACGCTATTCCATCCGATCGGCATTTTCATTCCAATCTACGTCATCAAACCCAGCCAGCTTGGAAAACCATTCCTGCAATGGCATCATTCGTAGTACGTTCCTCCTAAAGCTATTTTGCGTTGCATCGATGGATCGGACCGACCTTCGCATCCTCAGCCTGCTGCAGATCGATGCCGCGCGCTCCAACGCGGACCTCGCTGAAGCCGTCGGTCTGTCGGTCTCGCCTTGCTGGCGGCGGGTGGCCCTCCTGGAAGAGCAAGGTGTGATCCGCAAGCGGGTCGCGATCCTCGATCGCGAGAAGCTGGGCCTCGGCGTCACCGTCATCGTCCAGGTCCGCCTGACGACTCACGGCCGCCAGTCCCTGGTCGATTTCGAGGAGCGGGTTCGCGAGCTGCCGGAGGTCACGCAGTGTTTTACGGTGATGGGTGCGATCGATTTCGTGCTGGTGGTGATCACGACCGACATCCGCGCCTACGAGCGCTTCATGCGCGAGCGGCTAGCGCAATTGCCCGGCGTACAGGCGATCGAGTCAAACATCGTGATGTCGGCCATCAAGGACACGACCGCGTTGCCGCTCGAACTGGTGAGCCTCGCGGATGACCGCTAGAGTCACCGCGATGCATGCCCCGAACGAGTCCCCGGATGCGGGCCAGGAACTGGCGATCCTCCTGCGATCACGCATACCGCTGCTCGTCATCGAGAGCCGCGATGAGACACGAGTGCTGAGGCTCCTGGCGGAACTTTCCGTGCGCGTCGCGCGCAGCGCGCACCTGCCGATGTTCCAGTGGACGGTGACGGACGGGCTCAAGCGCATCGACGTCGAGCTGGGTGGCGCCCAGCGCCACAATGCCGAGCCGCTGGAAGTGCTGCGTCACATTCGTGCGACCAACACGGCCGGCGTCTACATCCTGGTGGATTTTCACCCGTTCCTCGGCGAACCCGTGCACGTGCGGCTGCTGAAGGATATCTGCCTGGCGTATGAACAGGTGCCGCGAACCGTGGTGCTGCTGAGCGATGCCGTGAATCTGCCGCGCGAGCTCGAGCACTTCAGCGCGCGCTTCGACGTGAGCGTTCCGGAGCGCGAGGAACGGCGGGCCCTGATCCAGAACGTCGCGCAGGAATGGCTCAAGGCCAATCCCGGCGAACGCGTTCAGGCAGACCAGCGTGCGCTCGATCTCCTGGTCGAGAACCTCGGTGGTCTCACGACCGCCGATACGCGACGTCTGGCCCGCAAGGCGATCTTCGATGATGGCGCGCTGTCACACACAGACCTGCCGGCGATCATGCAGGCGAAGTACGAGTTGCTGAATCGCAGCGGCGTCCTGAGCTACGAGCACGACACGGCCAGGTTCGCCGATGTCGGCGGACTCGACCGCCTCAAGTCGTGGCTCAAGCGGCGCAAGCCGGCCTTCGACGGCACGGCGACGGGGCTCGAGCCGCCGAAGGGACTCCTGTTGCTCGGCGTACAGGGTTGCGGGAAGAGTCTTGCGGCGCGCGCTGCCGCCGGCATTTTCCAGGTGCCGCTCTTGCGGCTGGACTTCGCGGCGGTCTACAACAAGTGGCACGGCGAATCGGAGCGTAATCTGCGCGATACGCTCAAAACCGCCGAGCTGATGGCGCCGTGCGTACTGTGGATCGACGAGATCGAGAAGGGGGTTGCCACCGGCGACGGTGACAGCGGCACTTCGCGTCGCGCCCTCGGCACGTTTCTCACCTGGCTGGCGGAGAAGAGGACCGCCACGTTCGTCGTGGCGACCGCGAACGACATCGCGGCGTTGCCGCCCGAGTTGATCCGCAAGGGGCGTTTCGACGAGATCTTTTTCGTCGATCTGCCGCGCGCCGGGGTGCGCGGCCAGATTCTCGAGATCCACGCACGGCGACGCGGGCTGAAGCTGACCCCGATGGAGCTCAAGCAGTTGATCGTCGCAAGCGACGGGTTTTCCGGCGCCGAGATCGAACAGGCAGTGGTCTCCGCGCTCTACAGCGCACACGCCACCAAGGAAACGCCCGGCGCCACGCATGTCCTGCGGGAGCTCGAGGCAACGCGACCCCTGTCACTGGTGATGGCCGAGCGGATCGCGGCGTTGCGGGCGTGGGCGGCCGAGCGCACCGTTCCGGCCGATTCCGCATAAGAATCGGGACCTACGGCAGGACGCCTGCGCTCGACGCCAGATCGAACGGCGCTTCGAGCACGGTCCTGGTGATTGCTTTCTGCAGCCGATCGCGGACCGCATCCCAACGTTCATCGTCGGGCAGCTCCTGCACCAGGATCTTCACGCATCCCGCCTTGTCCAGCGTGCGCAGGTGCGCATAGAGATCGTGCGCGTACTGCTGCGGCCGGCGGCCGGCGTTGATCCACGTGGCGAGCTTGAGCGTCTTGAGCGGCAAGCGCAGCGCCAGCACCGCGACCCGCTCACCGCGATCGTTGAATCCACCCGCGAGCGCCTCGAGCGCGTCACCCTGGACGATCTCCAGGGGCGTCACCGGGGCATAATGCGAAGTGCTGCTGCCTGGAACGCGAGGCGCACCTGCATCCGGACCGATCATCACGTCGCCGGCTACGGCGCGGATCTGACTCAACGTGATCGAACCCGGGCGGAGCAGCCGCACGTGTCCGTCGGCGCAGGCGAGGATCGTAGACTCGACGCCGATCTGGCATTCGCCCCCGTCCAGCACGATCTTCACTGCATCGCCCAGCTCGTCGCGCACGTGCTCGGCACGCGTCGGGCTCACGTGCCCGTAACGATTGGCAGACGGCGCAGCGATGCCGCCGCCAAATGCCGTGAGCAGCTGCTGCGCCATCGGGTGCGAGGGAACGCGGATGGCAACCGTCTGCTGTCCACCCGTGACGACGTCGAGGACATTGGGTGCCTTGTGCAACACCAGCGTCATCGGGCCAGGCCAGAAACGAGCGGCGAGCTTCTCCGCCACCGCCGGCACATCGCGGGCCCAGCGATGCAGGTAGCGGATGCTGTCGAGGTGCACGATCAGTGGATGGCCGGCAGGCCGCCCCTTGACCGCAAAGATCTTGCGAACCGCGACCGGATTCGAGGCATTCGCACCGAGCCCGTAGACGGTCTCGGTCGGAAACGCGACCAGGTCGCCGGCCCTCAAGGCCTCGACCGCCGCCTGAATCTCGCGTTGAGTCGCACGCACCATGCGCAAAATGATACCAAGCTTAGGGAGGCGGCCGTTCCTGGCTCCGCAATGCCTGCCGGATCGCATCCTCCGTATGAGCGAGGAGTGGAGCCAGACGCGCATCGCTAAGTGCTGCCCGCGCTGCAGTGATCTCAGCGAGCGCTGCTTGCGGGTTTCCCTGATCGAGCAACGTCTGTGCCAGGTTATTCCGCGCGATCACGTGCCCCGGATCGATGCCCAGCAGCGTGCGATAGACCGATTCGGCATTGCCGAGATCGCCCCGCGCGTAGCTGACGTTGCCGATCCCCAGCAGCGCTGTCGTGTCGTCGGGCCAGCGCTGCAGCGCCGCGCCATACGCACGGGCCGCCGCATCGTATCGGTGCGCGGCCTCGAGCCCCGCTGCAGCCTCGAGATAGCGGCTGCGCTCGGCGCTGGCCGGTAAGGATTGCGGCTCGAGGACGACGATCGCCCAATGCCCGGCGCGTTCCCACGAAGCCATGAATTTCCGCGCCGACATTTGCGCGCGTTTCTCGGTACCCGATCGCAAGATCAGCCGATCCGAACCGGCGTCGAATCCCACCGCGACCGCGTAATGCCAGATCGGCATGCGTTCGAATCCGAGATTCTGCAACACCAGCACGGGATGCTGAGCCGCGATTTCACTCAGCAGAGCCGGCAGGTTCGGCGGCAGTGGATACGGCAATCGATCGAAGCTCCGGCTGGCCGCCTGCAGCTCGGCCTGCAGGCTCCCCTTGCGGCCGGGTAGGTACACGCGACCCACCAGCTCATCCGCAGTCACGTTGACGCCGGATGCCACCAGCACCGTGGCGAGCGCCGCCGGGCCACATTGAAAATCCCGCTGCGGGAAGAAAGGCGTGTCCACGAGCTCGACAACCGGCTGCGTGGTCGCGGACAGCACGGGAGCAATCAGCTCCGCGCGGTGCGCGCAGCCTGCGGTCAGCAGCGCGCCGAAGACAGCGGCAGCTGCTCTCGCCGTCAAGTCTTCTTGAAGATGTCGATGACGCCGACCAGTTCCAGGATCAGCAACACGATGAAGACGACGCCGATTACGGCGAGCAGATCGCCACCCGCCGGCAGCTCATCCATTCGATCCGCGAGCTGCGCGATCTCGACATCCGTGAGGGCAGCGAGTCGCGTATCCACCAGCCCGGGATCAACGCCCAGCGCCGTGAATTGCTGACGCACTTCCGCGCGATCGAGTCCTGCGCGGATCGTTGCGAGATCAGCGTCGCGCCGGCTTGCCTCGATCGCTGTCTGCGTGTCGATGATCCCCGCAGTGGCGACAACCGGGGTTCCCAGGTTGAGCAAAGAGAGACTGATGGCCACGACGCAACCACGCTGCAGCGATTTCCTGATCATGTCGACCCCTCTCGGTTCCACTGAGATGACGAGTGTAACGGATGCGTGCGCCGGCGGAGAGACACACCTGACGAGCGTCGGCGATCTGCGACAGGTCCTATTCCAGTTCCGTGCGGACCCAGCCGTTGGCACTGCGACGCAACTCATACGCCGGCCAGTAGTGCCGGTCGAGCTTGAGCGTGATGACCTCTACCGCGCTGTTCCAGGTGACGGTCTTCAGGCGCACCGAGGAACGGTCCTCGCGGCCCAGGACCACGCGCATGAAGCTGTCGAGATCGGGCGTGGGTTGACCGTCGACCTCGACGATGCGGCGGCCGGCATAGAGGCCGTAGCGCGTCGCCGGGGACCCATAGTAGAAGTACGCGACGAATACACCCTCCGGCGCGATTCCGCGCTGCGCGGCCATCGCGCGATGCGGCGCCTGCAGCGTCGCGCCGGCCCAGATGAGCAGCCGGTCGATGTCGCGCCCGTCGAGGGGTACGGTGTTGACGTCGAGATCGAGCGGCACGCCGTCGCGCCAGACCGTGAGCCTGATGCTGCCTTTCTGGACCGCCCGCTCGACTTCGCGGAATCGATTGACGGGCTGACCGTCGATCGCCAGCACCAGGTCACCCGGTTGCAGAAGGGATGCCGCCGGCGAACCCGCCACGACTCGCGCCACCGCGAGTGCCTGGCGGCGCTTGGCGTCGTGGGCTTCGAGGCGTTCGATCCATTCCCGCGACAGACCCAGCTTGCTCGCGGCGGCCAACGGAACGACCTGAAACTCGGCTTCGAGGGAATACAGCGGCCGGCTTTCTGTGACCGCCGGAATCATCTCGGTCACGAGCTCGGCCGGCACGCCGCGGTTCTCCTGCTGCAGGTCGCGCCCCGCCTCGTAGGCGAAGCTCGACCACAATGCGACCACATCGCCGGAGTGGTTCACCAGCACGCCATCGTAGTCGCCCGGCGGATTGACCAGGCTGACTGTTTCCAGATTGCTGTCGCGAAACTGAAGCGTGCGGGATAACGGGAACTCGAGCGCGTCGACGGCTGCGACCTTCGTCGCCTGTGACATCACCTTGTGATCGGACCGTAACCCGACCACCCACACGTCTTGACCGGCGCGCAGCGGCGTCGGATTGAGTTTGGCGGCGCGCACCGGTGTCTTGCCGATCAGCGCGGGGTCGTAGGACACCACCGCGAGGTTGTGCAGCGGATGGATGAACTCGACCTTGCCCGGAATTTCGATCGTGCCGGCAAAGGTGATGCGAACATCGCCGACCGCCACCGGCACGGTATTGCGATCGGTGACGATGAGTCCGCGTGCGGCATCGACGATGAGGCCCGTGCCGTGATAGTTGCGCTCGGTCACGCCGGCAACGGAATACGGCATGTCGAAGTTCACCAGCACCAGTGAATGCGTGACTCGATCCACGCGCGCGTCGTCCTGCGACACGAAGCGCGTGGTGGCGGGGAGCAATCCGTCTGTGGCGGGACCATCTGCGACCGGCTGACATGGCCAGATGCCGAGCTCGTCGTCGCGATGACACGCACGCGCGGGAAACCAGCGCCGATCCATGCGAATCACACGCCATTGCTGCCCGCGCGGATCGTCCAGCGTGAAGTAGCGCACCGTGGCACGCTCCGCATGCGCCAGCCCGGCAAGCATGTTTTCGAAGTCGGCCAGCGTGTTCATGGGCTTGCCGTCGAC
>Ga0209640_10000452_pt1 | contig 31429 bp, 28 predicted proteins | sample RifCSP10_1_FD_184018 | JGI IMG/M metagenome (GOLD analysis project Ga0209640, IMG submission 184018) | Soil microbial communities from Rifle, Colorado - Rifle CSP2_sed 10_1 (SPAdes) (version 2) | ecosystem: Environmental > Terrestrial > Deep subsurface > Rock core/Sediment | place: Rifle... | reverse complement strand
CTCGCTCGCGCTCCCGGAACTTAGGCGCTCGCTCGCCACCCGGCTCGCCGCCGCGCGCGCAGGCCGGGCGGGTCCCGAGCGAGTGCGTAAGTTCCGGCGGCACGAGCGAGGGATGCCCGCCCGGCCGCGGCGTGCGCGGCGGCGCGTGGTTAGCCGGCCGCCTTGACTGCGTGGATGAGCGCGGCGGTAACTTTTTGCGCGTCGCCGTACACCATGCGGGTGTTGTCGAGATAGAAGAGATGGTTTTCGATGCCGGAGAAGCCGGCGCCCTGGCCGCGCTTGATCACCAGCACGTTCCTGGCCTTGTCGGCGTTCAGGATCGGCATGCCGTAGATCGGGCTGCCCTTGTCCGTGCGCGCGACCGGGTTGACCACGTCGTTGGCGCCGATCACCAGCGCGACGTCGGCCGTCTCGAACTCCGCGTTGATCTCGTCGAGGTCCGAAATCAGGTCGTAGGGCACGCCGGCCTCGGCCAGCAGCACGTTCATATGGCCCGGCATGCGCCCGGCGACCGGGTGGATCGCGAAGCGCACCATCACGCCCTTGTCGATCAAGAGCTGGCACAGCTCCCAGACCTTGTGCTGCGCCTGCGCGACCGCCATGCCGTAGCCCGGAATCACGATGACTTTCTGCGCGAAGGCCATCATGACGCCGGCATCCGAGGCCTCGATCGGCTTCAAGGAGCCGCTCACGCCCTCCGCGGCCGCGGCCTGGCCCTCGCCGAATCCCGAGAACAGCACGTTGCCGAGCGAGCGGTTCATCGCCTTCGCCATCAACTGGGTCAGGAGCGTGCCGGCCGAGCCGACTACGATGCCCGCGATGATCATCGCGGCATTCTCGAGCACGAAGCCCTCGAAGGCGACCGCAAGCCCGGTGAACGCGTTGTACAGCGAGATCACGACCGGCATGTCGGCGCCGCCGATCGGCAGCGTCATCGTGACGCCGAGCAGCAGCGCGAGCCCGAAGAACAGGATCACCGTCTGCATCGCCGGGTGATCCGCGGCGACCAGCGACGCACCGAGGGCGAGTGTGGCCGCGACCAGCAGCAGGTTGACGACCTGCTGGCCCTTGAAGCGCAGGCTGCGCTTGATCAGGCCCTGCAGCTTGCCGAAGGCGATCAGCGAGCCCGAGAAACTGACCGCGCCGATGAACGCGCCGGCTGCCGCGAGTGCGGTGACCACGGGCCCGTGCGGCGCATCCGCGCCGGGCGCTGCCGAGACCATGCGCAAGAGCTCCACTGCCGCGATCGCCGCGGCCGCGCCGCCGCCCATGCCGTTGTAGAGCGCGATCATCTGCGGCATGTCGGTCATCGCAACGATGCGCCCGGACCACCAGGCGAGGCCGCCGCCGATCGCGATCGCCGCGAGCATCAGCGGGAAGTTCCCCATGCCGGGGTACAGGAAGCTCATCACCGTGCCGATCAGCATGCCGAAGCCGGCGACGACGATGCCGCGGCGCGCCGTGACCGGCGAGCTCATGGCCTTCAGGCCCATGATGAAAAGGAAGGCGACCAGCAGGTAGCTGAAGTCGATTGCGAGCGTCGCGACTTTGTCCGGGAGCAGGCCCTGCATCACGCGGACTCCTTCTTCTTCTGCCCGCTCGCCTTGAACATCTGCAGCATCCGCTCGGTTACGACATAGCCGCCGACCGCATTGCCGGCGCCGAGCACGACGCCGATGAAGCCGATCACCTGCTCGAGCACAGTGTCGGCGCGGCCGAGCGCGACCATCGCGCCGACCAGCACGATGCCGTGCACGAAGTTGCTGCCTGACATCAGCGGCGTGTGCAGGATCACAGGGACCCGCGCGATGACTTCATAGCCGGCGAATGCCGCCAGCATCACGATGTAAAGAGCGATCACGCCTTCCATTACGCGGCCTCCACGGTCTTGCGGGTGGGTTCGTGGCGGATGCTGCCCTCGTGCGTGACGCAGGACGCCGCGAACACCTCGTCGTTCCAGTCGATGGCGAGCGCGCCGTCCTTGAACGCGGGCTTGATGAAGTTCAGCAGGTTGCGCGCATACATGTCGCTCGCGTGGTAGGCAACCGAGGCCGGCAGGTTGACCGGACCGACGATGCGCACGCCGCCGTGAACCACGGTCTCGCCGGCTCGCGTCAGCTCGCAGTTGCCGCCATTTTCGGCCAGCAGGTCCACGATCACCGCGCCCGGCTTCATGCGTTCGACCGCCGCGCGGCCGATGATGCGGGGAGCCGGCCGGCCCGGGACACCGGCAGTCGAGATCACGCAATCGGCGGCGGCGATGCGCGCGTCGAGCACTTCCTGCTGTTTCGCTTTCTCCTCGGCCGTCAGTTCACGCGCGTAGCCACCGGTGCCTTCGGCCACGACGCCGGTCTCGACGAACTTGGCGCCGAGCGACTTGATCTGCTCGCGGGTGGCGGAACGTACGTCGTACGCTTCGACGACCGCGCCGAGGCGGCGTGCGGTCGCGATCGCCTGGAGGCCTGCAACGCCCGCGCCGATCACCAGCACGGTCGCAGGGCGGATCGTGCCGGCCGCGGTCGTCAGCATCGGGAAGAACTTGTCGAGTTCGACGGCTGCAAGCAGGACGGCCTTGTACCCGGCGACCGCCGCCTGCGAGGACAGCGCGTCCATGGACTGGGCGCGCGAGATACGCGGCACCAGTTCCATCGCAAAACTGGTGATCCGTCGTTCCTTCAGCGTGCGCACCAGGGCGGGCTGCGCGTGCGGGGCGAGGAAGCCGACCAGCAAGGAACCGGGCTTCAGGCGCCCGGCGACGCCCGGATCAGGGGGCTGGACGGCCAGCAGGAGGTCGCTGGCGGCGAGCACGGCATCGGCCGTGTCGGCAAACCCGGCATCCTTGTAAGTGGCGTCCGGAAAGCGGGCTGCCGCGCCTGCGCCGCGCTCGATCAGCAGCCTGGCGCCCAGGGCCGCAAGGCGGGTGGCGACCTCCGGAACGACCGCCACGCGGTCTTCGCCCCGCACGGTCTCCTTCAGCACGCCGATCGTGACTGACATCCCAATCCTCCCCGGAACTGCCCACCGAGCGGCGGCGCGTTGGAAAATATCATAATCGTGCCTTATTGTTTCAGGGTTTCAGCCATCAGGATCGGGTTTGTGAGCATGGGTTCCGGGATTGCGAGGGTGCAGGGTCGGTCAGGCGGCGCGCCATTCCAGCTGTCGCAGCAAGTGCTGCGCACGGACGCGTCCGGCATGCCGCTCGAATGGATCGACTATAAAGAGGCCGTGCGCCTGCATTGTCTGGGCCAGGTCGCGTATGCTTTCGGCAGCCGGCTGTACGAGCTGCACGGCGGCACCAACGCGCGCACCGGCCGCCAGACCGTCATCGAGGTGAACTCGATGATGGCGACCCAGGGTTCCTCCGGCAATCCCGGGAGCCTGCGCGGCGACTACGTGCCGCCACTCAACAACGAAACGCTGTTCCGGCGCGACGCCAACCTGTGCATGTACTGCGGCAACCGCTTCACCGCGCACCAGTTGTCGCGCGACCACGTGCGGCCGTTCTGCCAGGGCGGCCGGGACGTCTGGAACAACGTTGTCGCGGCCTGCCGCCGCTGCAACAACCACAAGGCCTCGCGCACGCCCGAGCAGGCCGGCATGCAGCTGCTCGCCGTGCCGTTCACGCCGACCTATGCCGAGTACATCTACCTGAAGGGCCGGCGCGTGCTGGCGGACCAGATGGAATACCTGCTCGCGCACTTCCCGCGCACCAGCCCGCTGCACGCCCGCATCCAGCGATTCAAACAGTGAAGCGCGCACGAAGCGAGCCCGTCCACCTGGTCGACGCGAGTTACTTCGTGTTCCGTGCCTATTACTCCGTGGGCATGGAGATGACCGACGTCAACGACGAGCCGGTCAACGCGCTGTACGGATTCAGCCGCTTCCTCGGCGACCTGCTGGAGGAGGCGAGGCCCGCGCACATCGCGGTCGCGTTCGACGAAAGCCTGTCGAGCTCTTTCCGGAACGAGATCTTTCCGGCCTACAAGGCGAACCGCGAACCGGCGCCGCCGGAACTCAAGCGCCAGTTCGCCTGGTGCCGCGAGTTGTGCCGTCTGCTCGGGATCGCGGAATTCAGCAGCCCCACGCACGAGGCCGACGACATCATCGGCACCCTCGCGGCGCGCTTTCGCGAACGCGGGCACAACGCCGTGCTGGTCACGCGCGACAAGGACCTCGCGCAGCTGATCCGCGACGGCGACGCCTACTGGGATTACGCGGGCGAGCGCCGCTACGGCTACGCCGACATCGAGGGCCAGTTCGGCGTGCGGCCGGAACGCATGGCCGATTTCCTCGCGCTGACCGGGGACACCGTGGACAACATCCCGGGCATTCCCGGCGTCGGGCCGAAGACCGCGGCGGCGCTCCTGCGCGAGTTCGCCTCGCTCGAGGAGATCTACGCCGGCCTCGACAAGGTGCCCGCGCTACCGATCCGCGGCGCGGGGAAACTGCCTTCGAGGCTCCGCGAGCATCGCGAGGCGGCGTTCTTCGCGCGCCGCCTAACGACGATCGCCTGCGACATGCCGATCGACGTGACGGCGGAGAGCCTCACTCGCCGCGCGCCCGATCTCGAGGCGCTGGGCGCGTTCTACGACCAGGCCCGCTTCGGCCAGGCGCTGCGCCAACAGGCGGAGCGCCTCGCCAAACGCTGAAAAGGGGACGCAAGAGGGGACGCACCCCTCTTGTGAAGAGTGCCCAGATGAAACCGAGACTCGTTCCGCTGCCGGGCTACGTGGAATACCTGCCGGACGACATGCTGACGCGGGGGAGTGAATTCGCCGACGAGATGCAGCGCCGTCGCACGGTGCGCGATTTCTCCGACCGGCCCGTGCCGCGCGCGGTGATCGAGGAATGCCTGCGCGCCGCGGGTTCCGCGCCCTCCGGCGCCAACCAGCAACCCTGGCAATTCGTCGCCGTGTCCGATGTAGCGGTCAAGCAGCGGGTCCGCGTCGCGGCGGAGGCCGAGGAGCGCGAGTTCTACGAACACCGTGCGCCGCCCGCGTGGCTCGAGGTGCTACAGCCGCTCGGAACTGACGCGAACAAGCCGTTCCTCGAGATTGCGCCGTGGCTGATCGCAGTCTTCATCCGCCGCTTCGAACGTCTCGCGGATGGCAGCAAGCGCAAGCACTACTACACGGATGAATCCGTCGGCCTCGCGACCGGCCTGCTGCTTGCGGCGATTCACCACGCGGGTCTCGTGTCGCTGACCCACACGCCGAGCCCGATGAAGTTCCTGAACGAGATCCTCGGCCGTCCAAAGGACCTCGAACGGCCATTCCTGCTGCTGGTCGTCGGCTACCCCGCCGCCGACGCGAGGGTCCCGGATATCCGGCGCAAGCCGCTCGCGGAGATCGCGGACTTCGTCTAAAAGGGGACGCAACCCTTTTTCCCGAAGGATCGAAGGAAAAAGGGTTGCGTCCCCTCTCAGGGCATCGCCAGCGCTGCGGTGACGATGCGGCGCAACAGCCGCTCGCGCAGGGACCGAGGCGCGGCGAGCCCCATTCGAGCGAGCAGCAGAACGATCTCTGGATCGCGCGGCAGCGGCCGCGCGATCCGCGCCGCGATCGCCAGCCGCCCGCGCCAGGAAACCGCCCGCGCCTTCAGGCGCTTGAGCGCGCGGCCGAGCCTGAGCTCTTCCGCCGTCAGGTCGGTTCCATAGGGCAGTTCGCCGAAGTCACCGGCGGCGCGATGCGGCGCGAGCGCCTGCGTCAGCGCCTCCGGCAGGTTCTGCTGATGTTCATCGCGGATGCGGTAGTCCGCCGGCAGCTTGCCCGCGCGCCGCGCCTCGGCCAGGAGTCCGGGCTGGAATCGCGAATCGGCAATGTCGAGCATGGCGGCGGCGACTTCCGCATCGCTCTTGCCGCGCAGATCCGCGACGCCGTACTCGGTCAGCACGATATCCCGCAGGTGGCGCGGAATGGTCGCGTGACCGTAGCCAAAGCGGATGTTGGACTCGAGCCTGCCGTGGTTGTCGCGCGTCGCGCGCAATGCGATCAGCGAGCGGCCGCCGGGCAGTGAATGCGCCTGCGCGACGAAGTTGTACTGGCCACCGACGCCGCTGACCACGCGGCCGTCCGCGAGGCCGTCGGAGATCACGGCACCGCCGAGCGTGGCCATCATCGCAGAATTGATGAAGCGCGCGTCGCGGCGCTGCGCGATCTTCTGCTCCCACTCCGGCCCCAGCAGGTCGTTGGTGAAGCTGACCGGCATCATCCGGAACAGCGCCCGTTCGGCATCGGGCATGGCGCGCAGCTCCTCGTAGAACGCGCGCGGCCCCAGCATGAACGCGCCATGCAGCAGCGCGCCGTCCGGCTCGACGCGGCGTTTCAGGATGCCCGCGCGGTACAGGTCGAGGAATCCGTCCACGAACATCTCGGTGACGGCGTAGAGACCCTGCTCGAACGGGGCATCGCCGCCGAGCGCCGCCTGCTCTGCCGCGAAGCGCGGCCCGAGCCGGATGTCGGTCAGCACGCGCCGCCACAGCGCGTTCTCGCGATGCCGAAGTATCAGCGCGTAGACGATCGCATCGCCCATTTCCCCGATGCCGATCTGGATGGTGCCGCCGTCCCGGATCAACATGCTGGCGGTGAGCGCAATCGCATGATCGGCGGTCGAGATCGGCAGGTTCGGCGGGCAGAACAACTCGTGATAGTCGCGCGGGTCGTCCACGATGAAATCGAAGCGCGATGCCGGCAGTTCGGCCTTGCCGAACATGAACGGCATCCGGTCATTGACCTGGCCGATGAATGCGAACGGCCGGCCGGCGCGGTGGCGCTCGTCGAGCAGCGGCAGCAGGTCGGTGGTGACGTCGGGATTGGTGCCGAGGCTCGCGCGCCCGCCGTCGGCATCCGGCCGCAGCGCGATCTGCTGCACGATCACGTTCGCGCCGGCCGCCGCGACCGTGCGTGCCACATGCGTGTAATTGATGCTCGCATAGGACTGCTGCGCGAGCGGCGAATGCAGCCAGGCGCCAGGCTCCATGTAGAACTCGTGCACGTGGACATTGGCGGGCAGGGCGCTGGCATGCAGCGCTTCGAGCCACGCGGGATCCGGCCCGTCGCCGAAGATGCGCGCGGCCATCGGTTCGACCAGGCGCCGTTCCAGCTCGCTCTTGCCGCGCGGCCGCGAGAGCGTGAGACCGGTCAGGATCGTGAGATCGATGGATGGGTCCGCCAGCGCGCGGCGCCAGAACTCGTTGATCAGCGCGACCGGCTTGCCGGCGCCGATCGGCGCGCACAACACGACGCGCTTTCCGACACGCGACAGCGTCACTTCGACGCAGGCGGCGACATCGGCAAAGACCCGGGGTGCGCTCTCGTTCATTGCAGGAACTCTAGCGTATAGTCGCGCCACTCCGCGCTCCAAAGGGGGCATTGCCCTTTTCCTTCGGTCCTTCGGGAAAAGGGCAATGCCCCCTTTGGAGCGCGGCATGACGCGGGGAAGACGCTGGGGGGACCATGATCGAGAACAACACCGCGATCGTTGCGAGCCTCGTGGCCTACATGGCCGTGTGCCTGTTGCTCGGATTCATCGCCTACCGGCGCACGACGACACTGGGCGATTTCATCCTCGGCGGCCGCAAGCTCGGCAGCTGGGTCACGGCGCTGTCCGCGCAGGCCTCTGACATGAGCGGCTGGCTGCTGATGGGGCTGCCGGGCCTCGCCTACCTGTCGGGATTCGACGCCGTCTGGCTGCTGGCAGGCCTCGTCGCCGGCACCTGGGCCAACTGGCGCTTCATCGCCGCGAAACTGCGGGCCCGCACCGAGCAGTTGTCGGATTCCCTGACGCTGCCGGATTACTTCGAGCGACGCTTCGGCGACCGCTCGCGGCTGCTGCGCACGATCGCGGCCGCCTTCATCCTGGTGTTCTTCGCGTTCTACACGAGTTCCGGATTCGTGGCTTCCGGCAAGCTGTTCGCGACGCTGTTCGACATGCCCTATGTCGAGGCGATGTTCTGGGGCTCGATCGTGATGCTCGCCTACACGTTCTTCGGCGGCTTCCTCGCGGTGAGCTGGTCGGACGTGCTGCAGGGCACGCTGATGTTCGTGGCGCTCGTGCTGGTCGCCTGGATGGGCCTCAACCTCGCCGGCGGCATCGGGCCTTCGCTCGACCAGATCGCGGCGCGTGATCCGGCGCTGCTCGATCCGTGGATCGGGAGCAATGGCGAGGCGCTCGGCTGGGTCGGGATACTGTCGCTCGTCGGCTGGGGCCTCGGCTATGCCGGCCAGCCGCACATCCTCGCGCGTTTCATGGCGATCCGCCGGGTCGACGAACTGACGACCGCGCGGCGCGTCGCGATGGGTTGGGTGATCACGGTGCTGGCCGCGGCCGTCATCGTCGGCCTGACCGGATTGCTGGTGCTCGACCAGCCTCTTGCCGGCGCGGACAGCGAGAAAGTCTTCATCCTGATGTCCACGCAGTTCTTTCACCCGGTGATCGCCGGCATCTGCCTGGCCGGCATCATGGCCGCCGTCATGAGCACGGCATCCGCGCAGTTGCTGGTCTCGTCGTCCGCGTTCGCCGAGGATTTCTATCGCGGCCTGTTCCGCCCCGCTGCCGGACGCGGCGAGCTCTTGTGGGTCGGGCGCGCCGCGGTGCTCGCGATCGCCGCCATCGCCTTCTGGCTCGGCCTCGATCCCGACAGCAAGGTGCTGTCGCTCGTGGCCTGGGCCTGGGCGGGATTCGGCGCGGCCTTCGGCCCGGCGATCATCCTGTCGCTCTACTGGGAACGCATGACGCGCAATGGCGCATTGGCGGGCATCGTGGTCGGCGGCCTGACCGTGATCGTCTGGCCGCAGCTCGAGGGTGCGCTGTTCGAACTCTATGAACTGGTGCCGGGCTTCGTGCTGTCCTGGCTTGCGATCTGGGTCGTATCGGTGATCGCGCCGGAGCGGGGCGGCCGGGGATGAGCAGCGCGATCCCGCGCCGCGGCATCAGGGACTGGTTGAGACAGCCGCCGGCAGCAGTTTGAGATCGAACAGCACGCCGACCTCGTCGCCGATCCATTCCGTGGAAGACCATTCACCCTGCCCGATGCCGAACTCGAGACGCCGGAGATCCGCCGTTCCTTTCATCACCAGGTGCATCGGCCCCGGCGTCAGTTCGAACCGCACCGAGACCTGCCGCGTCGTGCCGCGCAACGCGAGTTTACCGTTCGCGCGCCAGCCGGCGCCGTCCCGCTCGAATTTTCCGGCATGGAAAACCGCCTCGGGATACTGCTCGCACCAGAAGAAGTCGCGGCTTCTCAGGATTTCATCCCGGTCCACGTCCGCCGTGTCGACGCTTCTGGTCTGGACCGTCACGTCGAGGCGGCCGCCGGCCGGGCTCGACTCATCGAAATCGAACCGGACCGTGAATCGTTCAAATGCGCTGGTGAACCTGGCGCCGGCCTGTATCGCGGTGAATTGCAGGCTGCCGGAGCGTTCATCGCCCTGCCAGTCGGCCGCGAACGCCGCGCCGGCGCCGCAGCAGGCGAGGCCGGCAGCCAGGATGCGCGCGATCAGCGCACGCGCCACGGCAACATCCGCGTCAGCAGCCCATCGCGGTCGATGAACTGGTGCTTCAGTGCCGCGGCGACGTGCAGGATCGCGAGCGTGATCAGCACTTTCGCGAGTGTCTCGTGAACTTCTTCCAGCAGGTGCTCGAGCCCCTCGTCGGGCCGCACGAAATCGGGCAGCTGGACCAGGCCGAACCAGCTGACGGGATAGTTGGAGGCGGACGACATCAGCCAGCCGGAAAGCGGCATCGCGAACAGCAGCACATAGAACGCGGCATGGGTCAGGCGGGAGGCGACGAACTGCCAGCGCGGCATCGGCGGCGGCGCCGGCGGGCGGTCGATCAGGCGCCAGGCGAGGCGGATTGCGGCGAGCGCGAGGATCGTGATGCCGACCGACTTGTGCCGGGCCGTCAGGGCGAGCTTGTCGAGCCCGAGCGGCAGGTCATCGGCGATCTTGCCGAGCGTCACCTGGACGATCAGCAGCCCGGCGATGACCCAGTGCAGGCCCTGCGCCACGAAACCGTAACGCACCGCGGTATTTCGCGCTGGCATGATGTCTTGGAGAATATCCCGATGCGCAAGTTCCTGCCGCTCGTTTTGTTGCTGGCTACCGGTTGCGCCGCGCCGCCGCAGGTGCCGCCTGCCGCTCCGCCGCCGCCGGCGCGCGCGACGGAACCGCTGCCGTTCGAAGCCTGGGACGTCGTGGCATCCAGGCTCGAGGCACGCGTTTACCGAGACGGGCCGATGCTCCAGCTAGGGCACAACCACGTCATCACGTCGGACGCGCTCGGCGGTGTCATCGAACTGCGCGATCCGCGGGCGCAAAGCGGCTTCACGCTGGAGCTTCCGCTCGCTTCGCTGGTCGTGGATGATCCTGCGGCGCGCGCCGCGGCGGGGGCGGAGTTTGCCAGCCCGGTGCCGGAAAAAGATCGCGCGGGCACGGTGCGCAACATGCTCGGACCCGCGGTGCTGGATGCGGTGCGCCAGGCGGCGGTGCGCCTCACGGCCGACGGCATTTCCGGCGGACCCGACGATTACGTGGCGCGCGTGCGGGTCAGCCTGCGCGGTGAGGAGCGCGTCATCGACGTGCCGTTGACGGTGAGTTTCGAAGGCGACCGTCTGCGGATTCACGCCAGCATCCGCCTACGTCACGCCGATCTCGGCCTTATCCCGTTTTCGGTCGCGCTCGGCGCGCTGCGCGTGCGCGACGACATCGAGATCGACTGCCGGCTCGAAGCGAGGCGTGCGACGTGACCGGGATCCGCTTCCACGATCCGGAAGTCCGGATCTCCGCCGCGCTCGCGGAGGCGCAGGCGTCGGTCCGCGATCCCGTCGTGACGCTGCGCGAGCTGCTGGCGCTGCTCGGCGAACAGGGCCTGCTCATGTTCTGCGGCGTGCTGGCGGCGCCGTTCCTGCTGCCGGTGACACTGCCGATGATGAGCACGGTGTTCGGCACGCCCATGCTGCTGATCGGTTTTGCCGTGATGGTGAGCCGCGTGCCCTGGCTGCCCGCGCGGCTGCTCGATTACCGGATGCCGACGCCGACCGTGCGACAAGTGCTGCAGAAAGTCCGCGGCTGGGCGGAGCGGTTCGAGCATCTGGTGCGGCCGCGCCTGCTCGGCCTGTCGGACAGCGCGACGATCAACGTGGCCAATGGCGGGCTGATCATCCTGGACGTGCTGCTGCTGATGGCGCCGCTGCCGCTCGTGCCATTCGTCAATACCGTACCGGCGCTCGCGGTCATGCTGCTGTGTTTCGGCATGGCCGAGCGCGATGGGCTCGTCATCGCGATCGGCTATTTCGTGTCGCTCGTGTCGCTCGTCTATGTCGGCGGGCTGATGCTGCTCGTGCTTTATGCCGGCATGCACCATGAGGCGGCGCTGGATCTGCTGAAGAGCTGGTTCGACTGAGCATTGCCAGGCACGAAAAAGCGCCCGCTGCCGCAAGGCGACGGGCGTTTACTTTTCAGGCGCCGGCCGGACTCAGCGCCGGTTGATCTCCTCGAGCAGCGCGTTCGCGCCGTACACCCGCTCGAGCGCGGTACGGATGTAGCCCGGGTGCACGCCGATCGTGCGGTTCAGGCGGTCGTCAAACCAGTAGCTGCCCGCGATCGAATGGATGTTGCCGTCGAATGCCAGCCCCACGATTTCGCCCTCGGCGTTCAGCATCGGGCTGCCGGAGTTGCCGCCGACGATGTCGTTGTTGGTCGTGAAGTTCGCCGGCGTCGTCATGTCGAGGCGGTCCTTCACCGCCATCCAGCGCGGCGGGATCTTGAACGGCGGCTCGCCGGTCGCGCGCTCGAAGGCGCGCGACAGCTCGGTCCACGGCCGCACGTCCTGGCCTTTCTCGTTCCAGCCCATCATGCCGCCGTACGAAAGGCGCAGCGTGAAGGTCGCATCCGGGTAGATGCTGGTGCCGTACACGGCGAACCGCGCCTTCGCAATCGCCTCCTGGCCGCGCTGCACCGGTCCCTCGACCTGTTCCTCGTAACGCTTGCGCAGTTCGCGCGCGGCCGGGTCCACGAGCGCGGCGAGGCGGATCATCGGATCCTGGCTCGCGTCGATCGCGGCCTGCCCGCCCTCGTAGAGCGCGACGCGAGCGGCGGGGTCCGCGAGCGAACTGTCGCGGATCAGCCGCGCGGCGAGCGCGTCCGGCGACTCGTTGCCGAACACCTTGCGCACCATCGGATCGTCCGGACCGAGCCACTCGCGCATGCGTTCCAGGCTGAACGAGAGACGCTGGGTCTCGAAGTCCGAATAAACCGGCGAGGCGGCCTGCAGGTTCTGCAGCACCGCCGGGAGGCGCGCCTCGGTGTACTCGGCGAGGCGCGAGTCATTCGGCTTGCCGCGTTCCGCCGCCGCCCGCACCAGCGCGCGCGCATAGCCGAAATACGTGGTGTTGAATGCCGCGCCGCCCTCGATAAAGGTATGCGGCACGAGCATGTCGCTCCAGGCGCGCTGCGAGGCGGCGATTTCGTTCCAGGCATTGGCCGACGAGGTGAGCGCCGGATTCGCCGCGACCGCGGCGCTGAGCGCCTGCTCCTTCTGTGCCGCCGCCTCGAGCAGCGCCGGGTCGAGCAGCGCGTCGAACTGCTTGCGCCGCACCTTGATCGAGTTCTCGACCAGGTTCAGGTAGGCCTCGGTCGTGCGGCGTGGTTCTTCGCCGGTCTTGGAATACTGGATCATGCGGCCGCGCAGTTCCGCAAAGCGCATCAGCCAGAACGGCATGAACGTGACGCGCTGCGTCTCGAGCTGGGCCACGGTCAGCAGCCGGTCGGTGTTGCCGGGATGGCCGGAGACGAACACCGCGTCGCCGGGATCGGCGCCGTCCCAGTTGAAGCGCAGGCGGTTCGGCGTCTTCGCGGGCTTGCCGTTCTCGTAGACGCGCAGGATCGACATGTCCAGGCACCAGCGCGGGAACTGGAAGTTGTCCGGGTCGCCGCCGAAGGCCGCGATGTCGCGCTCCGGCGCGAACACCAGGCGCACGTCCTCGTAGCGCTTGTACTTGTAGATCCAGTACTGGCCACCCTGGTAGAGTGATACGCGCTCGCACTTCTGCGCTCCGCCCTTCGCCTTCGCAGAGGCTTCCTCGCAGGCCTGTTCGAGCCGCGTCAGCTCGCGCCGCCGTGCCTCGACTACCGCGTCAGCGGCAAGGCCCGCGGTCGCTTCTGCGACCTTGGCCGTCACGTCCTCCGTGCCGACCAGCACCGAGATGGCTTCTTCCTGGCAACGCACCTCTTTTTCGCGCGAGCCGGCCAGGAAGCCGTTGCTGACAAGGTCGTTCTCGGGCGTCGAGTTCTGCGCGATGCATTCCTCGCCGCAGTGGTGATTGGTGAGAACCAGGCCGTCCCCGGAGATGAAGGACCCGGTACAGCCGCCCTCGAGGCGCACGGTCGCCTCGCGCACCCGGTTGAGCCAGGCGTCATCCAGCGTGACGCCGTATTTGCCGGCGATGGCCGCGCGTGGCGGATTGTCGAAGGTCCACATGCCCTCGTCTGCCGCAACCGCAAACGATGCCAATGCGGCCAGGGCCGCCATCGAAACACGCTTCATCGGGAACTCCAATCCATGCAGAGGGCCGCCACGCGGCGGCGAAGCGCTCATGGTACCGGTTGCGCCGCGGTCCGGGACAGCGCAAGCCACCCCTCGGCGCGGGGGACGGGCCGTTCATCGTGCCGGCCGACCCGCGGCTGCGGCGGGCGGGCTGGCGCGGGGTCGCGTTCCGGTGAGCGGATGCCCGGGCAGGTGGCTTGTTCGGGATCGAAGTGCAGGGTCAGCAGGGCGGTGGCGGCCATCGGCTGGCCGTCGCGGTAGGCCGGCGTCAGCCGGGAGCCGCGCGCAATGGTGAGCGCCGTCTCGTCGAACAGTCCGGCCGGTTCGGCTTCGAGGATCCGCGCCTTCAGGACTTTGCCGGTCGCGTCGGTTTCGACCTCCAGCGCGACGCGGCCGGTGACGCGCTGTTCGCAGGCGGCCATCGGGAACGGCGCGCTGCCGAGGGTTGTAGGCGGCACGACCGCGAGCGACGTATCGGGCAGGCGGAATTCGAAGCGGCGGGTCTCGCGGCGCGCGGATTCCGCTGCCGGCGCGGGCTTCCAGCCGCGCACCGCCGCGAGCGCCGCGCGCTCGAACTCTCCGCGCGGCATCGCGTTGATGACGCGCGCGCCGCCCACGTTGCCGTCCGGCGCGCGCTCGAACTCGACTTCGGCATAACCCTCGACGCGTTCGTGCAGGAGCGCCGCCGGGTAGGCCGGAACCGGGCGATCCGCGCCGTGGCCGCCATCCTGCGCATCCACGGTGTCCGCCAGCGCGAAACGTACGCGTGTCAGCATCCGGCATTCGATGGGTTCGCCATTCATGCGCGCCGGCGCAAAGCGCCAGCGGCGCACGCCCTCGGCCGCCGCCTGCTCGAAATAGCCGCGCGGCTCGGCGCGCAACGTGCGCACCCAGCCGACGTTGCCGTCGCGCAGCACCGTCAGCGCGACCTCGACCGAACCCTCGATGCCGATTGCGCGAGCCGATGGCGGATAAGCCGGCGCTTCGCGCTGGATCGGGACCGGCGGCGTGACGCCGGCCCGGTCGCAGGGAACCCAGCCGGAGGCGGCCGGCGCGGCCAGTGTGAGCAAGGCGGCGAGCGCGAGCCGGTTCATTCTGCCGTGGTCAGCAGGAGCTGCGTGCCTTCCGGCCCGACGAGCAGCGCATGCCGTGATGGATCGAGATTGCCCGGGAGCCTGCGCGCGAACTCGATGCCGGCGTCCGCGAGCGCGGCGATGCGCGCGGACATCGCCGGATCCGAGAACATCAGCGCCGGGCGATGCAGGAAACCTGCCTGCAGCAGGGCGACGTTGAGCGAGTCGCTGGTCAGGCCGACGTGCGGATACGGCTCGTCGCCTTCCTCGGCCGGCACGAAGCCGAGTTTTTCCCAGAACCGTTCTGCCTGCTTCACGTCGGCGACCGGCAGCGCGAATTCCTCGAACCAGCCGAGGCGCGAGACCTCGCCCGGCGCGCGCGGCGACGGGGAGAACGTGCGCGCCTCGAGCAACCGGATCACCTGCCCGCCGGGGGTCTCGAGACTCGCCTCGTTGAAGACGTCGCTGCCGAGGCGCCGGTCGACGATCTCGACCCCGAGGTACTCGAGCGCGGCGAGTTTCCCGGACAGGTCCGGCAGCACGAACGCCGGCAGCGGCGATTGCAGCAGTTCGCGCTGGTGCAGGCCGATCGCAAGCCGGCCGTCCGTCACGACCGCGTAGGGATAGGGCCAGGCTTCGCCGGTCGTGACCTGCGAGAATCCCAGGCGCTCGTAGAAAGCGATCGACGCCAGCACGTCCGGCGCGTGGACGCTGAATTCGTGGAAGCGCCCGATCATTGCGCCGGTTCCGTCACTGCTTCGGCCTGGCGCGCCACCAGGCGGGCGAGGCAGTAGACGTGCGTCGCGCTGTCGTTGAGCGCGGGAATGTACTCGAAGTGCTCGCCACCCGCCCCGAGGAACGCGTCGCGGCCGCGCATCGCGATCTCCTCGAGCGTCTCGAGGCAGTCGACCGCGAATCCCGGGCAGACCACCGCGAGACGGCGCACGCCGCGCGCAGCCAGCGCGACCAGTTGCTTCTCGGTGTACGGTTCGAGCCAGCGTGCGCCGCCGACGCGCGACTGGAATGCCAGGGACCATTCGTCCGGCCGCAGCGCGAGGCGCTCGACGACCAGGCGTGCAGTCTCCCGGCAGCGATCGCCGTATGGATCGCCGGCATCGGCGTTGCGCCGCGGAATTCCATGAAACGAGAACAGCAGGTGCTCGAATGGCGCAGGTCCGCCGCGTCGCGCGGCGATGCTGGCCGCGACGGCCGCGATGTAGCGGGTGTCCGCGTGGTAGTCGTCGATGAACCGCAGTTCCGGCGGCGAAGGCCAGTGAGCGAGGGAGGCCTGCACGCGATCGAGCACGGAGGCCGTAGTAGTCGCGGAGTACTGGGGATATAGAGGCAGCACGACCAGGCGGCACACGCGGGCTTCGCGGAGCCGCTGTAACGCCGCATTGACCGACGGCTTTCCGTACGTCATGCCGGTCGCGACGGTGCATGCCATCGGCAGCGAGTCGCGCAGCCGTTCCCGCAGGCCGGCCGCGAGCGCCAGCGTCCCCATCAGGAGCGGCGAGCCGGCCTCGGTCCAGATCTTGCGGTAGGCGCGCGCGCTCTTGCGCGGCCGCAGCGGCAGGATCACGCCGTTCAGTATCAGCCACCACGGCAGGCGCGGCAGGTCGACGACGCGCCGATCCCACAGGAACTCGGCGAGGAAACGGCGTACGGCGGCTGGCGTCGGCGCATCCGGCGTGCCGAGGTTTGCGACGAGCACACCGGTCGTGTCTGGCATCCCGCGACGATACCGCAAGCCCCGGCGTCACGCTAAAAGGGAACGCAAGAGGGGACGCACCCCTTTTTGCTCTGAGGAAGAAGAAAAGGAAGAAACAGGGAAGAAATTAAGGGGTGCGTCCCCTCTTGAAGAAACGGCGGCCGGAGGTCATCCGGCCGCCGTCATTTCGGACCAATCGCCTCAGAAGCTGAAGCGTACGCCGGCAAAGAGCGTATCGGCGTCGTCGGACAGCTGGTACTCGGCGCCCACGGCGAAGTTCTTCGTGAAGAAGTATCGTCCGGCGATCGCGACCGCGGTGTCGTCGGCGTTGCCGCCGAAGTCGGTGTAGATCACGTTGCCTTCCAGCTCGAAGCCTTCGGCAACCTGGGCGCGCACGCCTGCCGAGACCAGGTAGCCGTCGTCGTCGACCGAAAAGCCGCCCGCCGACGCATCGGCCTTGGCGTAGCCAGCGCGACCGACCAGGTCCACGTCCTCGGCAATGTCGATCCGGCCGCCGAGCCCGACCGAATAGAGATCGATATCCACGCCGCCGGAAAAGTCGAAGGACGAGTAATCGGCAAAGAGGAAGAAGTTCTCGGCAATGCCGACCGATCCGCGCAGGCCGAAGCCGTCGCCGGTCGGGCCATTGTCGATGTCGACTTCGGTGTAGCCGAGGTCGACGTAGGAGTAACTCATGTCTTCGGCCTGGGCTGCGATCGGCGCGGCCGCCAACACCAGTGTGCCAACCATGGCATTCACGATCTTCATGATCTGATTTTCCTTTGTTAGGTGAGGGATCCCGATGCGCGCACGGCTGCCCTGGGGGTGGCAGCCGCCGACCATAGAGGGGGATCTATGATTCATGCGCGCAGTTCTCAGACCGCGACATTATGGGCGAGTTCCGGCCCGGTGAGAAGAGGAAAACGAAAGTTTAAAACCAGTACAATCAACTGGTTAGTTGGAATCAGTCATGAGGATTCTGGGTCTTTTTTTGCATCGCAATAATGTTGCTATTTTGCAACGCAGCATGGCCGTCCGGTCAGCCTCCGGCGGCGAGTCCGCAGTTCTTGGCAGGCCGCGAATAGGACTAATCGCGCATCCGGGAACCGTGTCAGGACACGCCGCCGACGCACACGTACTTGATCTCGGTGTAGTCGAGCAGCCCGTACTTCGAGCCTTCGCGGCCCGTGCCCGATTCCTTCACGCCGCCGAAAGGCGCGACTTCCGTCGAGATGATGCCGGTATTGAGGCCGACGATGCCGTATTCGAGCGCCTCCGATACGCGCCAGGAACGCGCGAGGTCCCGCGTGTAGAGGTAGGCCGCGAGGCCGAATTCGGTGTCGTTGGCCATTGCGATCGCTTGCTGTTCCGTCCTGAAACGGAACAGGGGCGCGACGGGCCCGAAGGTCTCCTCTCGCGCGACCAGCATCGCGGTCGTGACGCCCGTCAGCACCGTCGGCTCGAAGAACGTGCCGCCGAGCGCATGGCGACGGCCACCGGTCGCGACTTTCGCGCCCTTGGAGGTCGCATCCGCGACATGCTCCTCGACTTTCTTCAATGCAGCCTCGTCGATCAGCGGGCCCTGTTCGGTCTCTCCGGCGAGTCCGTCGCCGATCCGGAGCTTCTGCACGGCCGCGACGAGTTTCGCGGTGAACGCCTCGTAAACGCCGTCCTGGACCAGGAGACGGTTGGCGCAGACGCAGGTCTGGCCGGTGTTGCGGTACTTGCTGGCGATCGCGCCCGCGACCGCGGCATCGAGGTCCGCGTCGTCGAACACGATGAAAGGCGCATTGCCGCCGAGTTCGAGCGACACTTTCTTCATCGTCTTCGAGCATTGCGCCATCAGGAGCTTGCCGATCTCGGTCGAGCCGGTGAAGGAGAGCTTGCGCACGCGAGCATCCCCGGTCAGCACTCCGCCGATCTCGCGCGCGGGGCCTGTGATGACGTTCAGCACGCCAGGCCCGATGCCGGCGCGATGCGCGAGCTCAGCGATGGCGAGCGCGGAGTAGGGCGTCTGCGTCGCGGGCTTGCAGACGACTGTGCAGCCGGCAGCGATCGCAGGCGCGACCTTGCGCGTGATCATTGCGGCCGGGAAATTCCACGGCGTGATCGCGGCGACCACGCCGACCGGCTGGCGCAGCACGAGGATGCGTTTGTCGGCCTGGTGGCCGGGAATCACGTCGCCATACACGCGTTTCGCTTCCTCGCCGAACCATTCGACGAAGGAGGCGGCGTAGGCGATCTCGCCTTTCGATTCTGCGAGCGGCTTGCCCTGTTCGGCGGTCATCAGCACCGCGAGGTCTTCCTGGTTCGCCATGATCAGCTCGTACCAGCGGCGCAGGAGCACCGCGCGTTCCTTCGCGGTCTTCGCGGCCCAGGCCGGAAATGCCTTGTGCGCAGCGGCAACGGCCGCGTCGGCGCCCGCCGCATTGATCGCGGGAACGGTGCCGAGCTTCTCGCCGGTCGCGGGATTGGTCACGGGCAGCTTGGCGCCGCCTGCGGCATCGACCCAGGCGCCGTTGACGTAGCACTGCTGGCGCAGCAGCGACGGGTCCTTCAATTTCATCATGCCGCTTTCACGACGCGCTGGTCGATCGCGCCAAAGATGGAGCTGCCTGCGGCGTCGAACATCTCGATGCGCACGCGGTCTCCGAACGAAAGAAACGGTGTCCTGGGCCGGCCCTGCTCGAGCGTCTCGAGCATGCGCCGCTCGGCGAGGCAGGTCGAGCCGGCGGAGCGGTTTCGGTTCGACACCGTGCCGGAGCCGACGATGCTGCCCGCGCCCAGGCGGCGGGTCCGGGCCGCATGCGCGATCAGTTGGCCGAAGTCAAAGGTCATGTCCACGCCTGTATCGGGGTGGCCGAATGGTTCGCCATTCAGGTGCACGGTGAGCGGCAGGTGAACCTTGCCGTCCTTCCACGCCGGGCCGAGTTCGTCCGGCGTCACCGCGACCGGCGAGAACGCGGTCGCGGGCTTCGACTGGTAGAAGCCGAAACCCTTGGCGAGCTCGTTCGGGATCAGGTTCCGGAGCGACCAGTCGTTCACCAGCATGATCAGCCGGATGTGCTTGCGCGCGATGGCGGCATCAGTGCCCATCGGCACGTCGTCGGTGACGACCGCCACCTCGCCTTCGAGGTCGATGCCCCAGTCCTCGCTGGCGAACGGCACGTCGGCCATCGGCGGCAGCAGGTCGTCGGAACCGCCCTGGTAGACCAGCGGATCGGTCCAGAAGGACTCCGGCATCGTCGCGCCGCGCGCCTTGCGCACGAGCTCGACGTGATTGACGTAAGCGCTGCCGTCCACCCAATGATAGGCGCGCGGCAGCGGCGCAAGCGCTTGTCTGGTTTCAAATGAAAAGGACTCCACCCGTCCGGCCTCGAGTTCGCGCGCGAGCGCCGCGAGCGCGGGCGCGGCGCGGGCCCAGTCGTCGAGCGCCGCCTGGAGAGTCGGCGCAACGGACGCGGCAGAGGTTGCTCGCTGCAGATCGCGGCTGACGACCACGAGCCGCCCGTCGCGGCTGCCGTCGGCCTGCGTGGCGAGTTTCATTTTGCGGGGCCTTTCCAGCTGTCGACGTAGCCGGCCCATTCCACCTGCGCGGCGGCAGGATCGACCTCGAGCGCGTCGCGCGTGTCCACCATCACCGCGTATTCGTCGGTCGCGGGTTTGGCCTGCACCAGCATGCGCGACAGCGCCTTCGGGTGCGGGCCGTGCGTGAAGCCGCCCGGATGCAGCGTGACCATGCCCGGGTGGATGTTGTCGCGGCTGAAGAAATCGCCGGCGTGATAGAAGATGACTTCGTCGTAGTCGTCGTTGTTATGGAAGAACGGGATCTTGATCGCGCCCGGGTCCGTCTCGAACGGCCGCGGCACGAAGGTGCAGACCACGAAACGGTTGCCGAGGAAAGTCGTATGCACCGACGGCGGCAAGTGATAGCGGTGGCTCATCAGCGGCCGCAGGTCGCGCACGTTGATCCGGCACACGGAGAGATCCCCATGCCAGCCGACGGCGTCGAGCGGATTGTACGGGAACGTGACGGTGGACACGGCGTTGCGCCGCTTGACCGCCACGCGCCAGGTCTTCTCGTCCTGCTGCGCGAGGAAGGCTTCGTCCACGCGCGGCGTGTCAAGCATTGCCGGGTCGAAGATCGCGTGGTTCCCCAGCGGGCCCTTGTCCGGCAGCAGGTAAGAGGCATTGGTCGCCTCGATCATCAGGATCATCGCGGGCTCCGCGCATTCGAGCCGCCACATCGTGCCGCGCGGCAGCACGATGTAGTCGCCGGCCTCGAAGGACAGGTGCCCGAAATCGCAGTAGAGCTCGCCGCGACCCTGGTGCACGAACAGCAGGTCATCGCCGTCGGCATTGCGGGCAAGGGCATCCATCCTGCCGGCGGCGCGCCAGAAGCGGATCCGGCAATGCGCGTTGTGCAGCACGCCGGCGGCGGACCACGGACGCACGGTCACCGCGCCGAGCTTCGTCAGGTCGAAAGCATGCGGGGAGAGCGGCCCCTCGAACGAGGACCAGCCGGTCGGCGGGTGACGATGATGAAAGAATGCCGCCGGCCCGAAGAAGCCTTCTTTGCTCATCTCGCGTTCATAGGTGCCGGGCGGCAGGTCGCAGTGCGCCTGCCGCGAGGCCTTGCCCTCGACGCGCGGATAGCCGATGTAGCGTTTCATCGGGTCAATTTAGTTTCAAGTGCAACTAATGGCAAGTTTCCGGCCCGCGGCCTCAGCGTTCCATGATGGCCGTCACGCCCATGCCGCCCGCGGTGCAGACCGAGATCAGGCCGCGCCCCGAGCCGCGCTCCGCCAGCAGCTTGGCAAGGCTTGCGACGATGCGCGCGCCGGTTGCCGCGAACGGGTGGCCCACCGCCACCGAGCCGCCCTTGACGTTGAGCTTGGCGCGGTCGATCGAGCCGAGCGGCGCCGGCAGGCCGAGCCGCTCGCGGCAGAACTGCGGCGATTCCCAGGCTTTCAGGGTGCACAGCACCTGCGCCGCGAAAGCCTCATGGATCTCGTAGAATTCGAAGTCCTGCAGCGTCAGGCCGGCATCCGCCAGCATGCGCGGCACCGCGTAGGCGGGCGCCATGAGCAAACCCTCGCCGCCGACGAAGTCGACCGCCGCGGCCTTGCCGTAGGTCATCCAGGCCTGGATCGGCAGCCCGCGCGATTGCGCCCAGTCCTCGCTCGCAAGCAGCACGCTCGCGGAACCGTCGGTCATCGGCGTGCTATTGCCCGCGGTCAGCGTGCCGTCCGCGGCAAACGACGGCTTGAGCCTGGCGAGCTTTTCGAGACTCGTGTCGGCGCGGACGTTGTTGTCGGTCGCGAGCCCGAGGTAGGGCACGACCAGGTCCGACATGAACCCTTCCGCCCAGGCGCGCGCGGCGCGTTGATGGCTCGCGAACGCGAGTTCGTCCTGCTCGGCGCGCGTGATTTTCCAGTTGCGCGCCATCTGCTCCGTGTGCTGGCCCATCGACAACCCGGTGCGCGGTTCGCCGGTGCCCGGATACGAGGGCTTGAAGTGCCGCGGCCGCAGGCCGATGAAGGGCTTGATGCGTTCGCCGAAGCTGCGGGCGCGGAAAACGCGGAGCATCAATTGCTGGTACTCGCGCCCGAACACGATCGGCGGGTCGCTGACCGTGTCGACGCCGCCGGCGATGCCGGAATCGATCTGGCCGAGCGCGATCTTGTTGGCAATCGAGATCGCGGCCTCGAGGCTCGTTCCGCAGGCGCGCTGCACGTCGAGGCCGGGCGTCTCCGGCGACAGGCCCGAATCGAGCATCGCCTCGCGCGCCAGGTTCCACTGGCTCGAATGCTTCATGACCGCGCCGGCGACCACGTCGCCGAGCCGCTCGCCCTTCAGCGAGAAGCGGTCCACGACCGCCTTCAGTGAGGCAGTCAGCATCTGCTGGTTGCCGACGCTGGCATAGGCGCCGTGAGCGCGCGCGAACGGAATGCGAGCGCCGCCGATGACGGCGACGCGCCGGGGCCTTGGTCCGACCAACATGGGTGTTCTCCGGTGGAAGCGTGGCTCGATTGTGTTCCGGTAGAATGCCAGCATCCACACGGGCCCGCCACGGCGCGCCACCCGGTGCCTCATGAGCGAACCCGGCAGCTTCCGTAACGCCTTTCCGCGCGATTCGCGCGCCATCCTGCGCCTCGCGGGGCCGCTCGTCGTCAACAACCTGGTGCTGGCCGGCATGATGCTGACCAACACGGTGGTGGCCGGGCGCCTGGGGCCTGAACCGCTCGCCGGGGTGGCGGTCGGCGGCAGCTATTACCAGATGTTCTGGCTGTTCGGGCTCGGCGTGCTGATGTCCATCTCGCCATTGGTCGCCCATGCCTACGGCGGCGGCCGGGATTTCGAGGTCGGCCGGCGCTTCCGCCAGGGCATCTGGCTGGCGCTGATGCTGGCCGTGCCGCTCGTGGGCCTGCTCGCCTGCGTCGAGCCGGTCCTGCGCTGGTTCGGCACCGAAGCGCGCGCGATACCGCATGCCGCGGGCTACGTCTATGCGATGTGCTTCGGCATGCCGGCGATGCTCGTGTTCCTCGCGCACCGCTACACCAGCGAGGGTATCGGCTGGACCCGGCCGGTGATGTACACCGCGCTCGTCGGCCTGACGACCAACATCACCGCCAACTGGCTGTTCACGCTGGGCGGATTCGGCATCCCGTCGCAGGGTGCGACCGGCTGCGGCATTGCGACCGCGCTCGCCTGCTGGGCCATGCTCGCGACGATGCACGTCTACCAGCGCCGCCATGCGCTCTACCGCCGCTTCGCGCTGTTCGAGCGCTTCGACCGGCCGGACCCGGCGGCGCTTCGCGAGATCCTCGCGCTCGGCCTGCCGATCGCGGGCTCCGTGGTCTCGGAAGGCGGGCTGTTCGTGGTCGCGGCGTTGTTGATGAGCACTCTCGGCACCACGATCGTCGCGGCGCACCAGGTCGCGCTCAGCTATGCCTCGCTGATGTTCATGATCCCGCTGTCGCTGCATTCGGCGACCACGATCCACGTCGGCCACCAGGTCGGCCGCGGCGACATCACAGCGGGGCGCAACGCCGGCTGGAGCGGGATCACGATGTGCGGCGTCGTGATGGCGCTGTCCTCGCTCGTGATCCTCGCGGCGCGCGACGGCATCGCCGCGGCTTACACACTGGACGTGGGTGTGCGCGAGCTGGCCGCGTGGCTGCTGCTGTTCGTCGCGCTGTTCCAGATTCCGGACGGCCTGCAGGTCGGCGCGGCGGGCGCGCTGCGCGGCTTCAAGGACGCGAACGTGCCGATGGCACTCAATTTCACCGCCTACTGGGTGATCGGCTTTCCCGCCGCGTGGTGGTTCGGCATCCACCAGGGCGTCGGGCCGTCGGGCATCTGGGCGGGCCTGATCGTCGGGCTCGTCGTCTGCGCCGTGTTGCTGCTCTGGCGCTACCGGCGGGTCTCGCAGCCGCGCGCCGTGCTGCCGCTATAATCCGCGCCCCTGCCAGCTAGGGATGGCTATCGTGAAGTTTTCGACCCGGCTGCTCCTGATCACGGCCGCGTTGCTGCTCGGCGGCTGCACGGCGCTGCAACGGCCGGCGACAGCCGCGGCGGAACTCGATCGCCTCGTCGAAGCCTACTTCGACGAATACCTCGAGCTGAATCCGACGACCGCCACCGACATCGGCGATCACCGTTTCGACGACCGCCTGGAGCTGCCGGCGGCGCCGGCATACGCCGCCGCCGCCGCGGATCTCGAACGCCGCTACCGCGACGCAGCCGCGGCGATCGACCCCGGGCAGCTCGACGAAACCGCGCGCCTGACGCGCGAGATGTTCCTGTTCAATCGCGGCGTGGAGCTCGCGCGCAACCGCTATCCGCGGCGCCTGTTGCCGATCAGCCAGTTCGATGGCGGCCTCGCGACCGAACTCGCAATCTACGGGGCCGGCAGCGGCGCGCAGCCGTTCGCCACCGTCGCGGACTACGAACGCTGGCTCCGGCGCGCCGCGCAGTTCCCGCAATGGGTGGACCAGGCGATCGCCGCGATGCGCGAGGGCGCGGCGCAAGGCATCGTGCACCCGCAGGTCGTGATGGCAAAGGTCGTGCCGCAGCTCGATGCGCTGATCGCGGCCGATCCCGCGGACAGCATTTTCTACGGCCCGGTCGCCTTGATGTCCCCGGACTGGCCGGAAGCGGAGCGCACACGCCTCGAGTCGGCTTTCGCGCGCCTCATCGCGGACGATCTGAACCCGGCTTACCGGAAGCTCCGCGATTTCATCCGCGACGAGCACCTGCCCGGCTGCCGCGAAACCGTCGGCTGGTTGGCCCTGCCGGGCGGCGCCGCCTGGTACGCGAGCGAGGTGCGGCGGCAAACGACGACGTCGCTGACGCCCGATGAAATCCACGCGATCGGCCTGTCGGAGGTCGCGCGCATCCGCTCCGAAATGGAAGGCGTCACGCAGGACGTCGGCTTCAAGGGCACGCTGGCGGAATTCTTCCGCTATGTGCAGGAGGAACCGGCGTTCTATTTCCAGCAGCCGTCGGACCTGCTCGCGGCCTTCCGCCGGGTCAAGAAGCAGATCGATGCCGAGCTGCCGCGGCTTTTCTCGGTGATGCCGAAGGCGGACTACGAAGTGCGCGAGGTCGAGGCCTTCCGTTCGGCGTCCGCTGCTGGCGGCTCCTACCAGGGACCCTCGGCCGACGGTGCCCGTCCCGGCACTTTCTACGTCAATACCTACAACCTGAAGGCGCAGCCGATCTATGGCATTGAGACGCTGTCGCTGCACGAGGCGGCGCCGGGGCATCACTTCCAGATCTCGATCCAGCAGGAACTGACGGGCCTGCCACGCTTTCGGCGCTTCGAGCGCAACGTCGCTTACGTCGAGGGCTGGGCCCTGTATTCGGAATCGCTGGGCCGCGAGCTCGGCCTGTTCACGGATCCGATGCAGTGGTACGGGCGCCTGTCGGACGAGATGCTGCGCGCAATGCGCCTGGTCGTGGACACCGGCCTGCACGCGAAGGGCTGGAGCCGCGAGCGCGCGATCCGCTACCTGCGGGACAACAGCTCGATGGCTGCCACCGACATCGAGGCCGAGATCGAGCGCTACATCGTCAATCCGGGTCAGGCGCTCGGCTACAAGATCGGGGACCTCCGCATCCAGGGCCTGCGCCGCAAGGCGGCCGGCGCGCTCGGCAATCATTTTGACCTGCGCGAATTCCACGCCCAGGTGCTGATGGACGGCTCGCTGCCGCTCGACGTGCTGGAGGCGAAGATCGACCGCTGGATCGCCGGGCAGCGCTGATCAGAGTTCGAGCAGGTAGTGGCGGTTGCAGCCGCTGTGGCCGCCCGATCCGAGCGGCCCGGCCAGCTTCCGGAATCCCGCTTTCAGGTAGAGCTGCTGCGCGGCTTCCATGCCGGCGAGCGTTTCGAGATAACAGCGCTGGTAGCCGCGCGCGCGTGCGGCATCGAGGCAGTGGTGCAGCATCCGCTCGCCGAGCCCGCGTCCGCGCGCCGCCGGCAGCAGGTACATTTTGCGCAGTTCGCAGACATCCGATTCCGCGCCCGCGAGCGGGGCGATGCCGCCGCAGCCGGTCACCCGGCCGCCGTCGTCGAGCACGAAATACGCCGAGCGCGCGCCGCCGTAGGCGGCGGACATCGCGCCCACTTCGGGATCGCTGCTCGAATACTCGGGGCCGGTGGCGCCGAAGCTCGCCATGACTTCGCGGATGATGGCCGCGACCGCGGCATCGTCATCGGCCCGAATCGGGCGAATCAGCGGTTCACTCACCGGGCGGACGATAACCGTGGCCGAGCGTCTCGACGTCCACCAGCAGGCCGTCCTCGAACTTGAGCCGGCGCATCAGCTTGTTGGGGCCGAGGTTGTAGGTCCAGTACTCGATCGGGATCGGCACCGGCTCGTAGGACGTGTAATAGGGGCGCCCGCGGTACCAGCGGATCGGCCGCTGCATCACTTCGCGCCGCTGGATACTGTCGGGCGTGCCGCAAAGCGCCTCGACCTTGTCGGTGCTGTCGCCGTCGGTCACGAGGCGCGTGCCGCAGCGGAACGAATCGGCGCCGGCGCCGCCCGCCCAGAGCAGGGCCGCGGTGAGCGTCAACATCGCGGCGGTCTTTCTCTTCATGGTTCCAACATGCCCCGCGGCAGGTGAACGGCGGCTGAAAGCGGTCGGCCCCAATTTACGCCGGACGGTAGCCCGGACCAAGCCGGCCGGGTCCGGGTTTGCGACCGGCTCGACTTAACTTTGGCGCCGGCCGCAGAATGGCGCGAGCGATGCCCACGCCACGCCTCGACCGCCAGTTCGAACACCGCCTCGCGGGCCTCGTCAATGCCCGCGAACGTGGGCTGCTGACCGGCGGACTGAAAGGCATCGAACGCGAGGCGCTGCGCGTCACGCCGGAGGGACGCATCTCGCAGGCGCCGCACCCGCGCGCGCTCGGGTCGACATTGACCCATCCGCACATCACGACCGATTATTCGGAAGCGCTGATCGAACTCGTCACGCCGCCGTTCCAGCAGACCTGGGAACTGCAGCAGTATCTCTGCGACATCCACCAATTCGTGTACCGTCATCTTGGCGACGAACTGCTTTGGGTCACCAGCATGCCCTGCGCGCTCGGCGGCGACGCCGAGATTCCGATCGCGCAGTACGGCAGCTCGAACATCGGCCGCATGAAGCATGTCTATCGCGTGGGCCTCGGGCTGCGCTACGGGCGCGTCATGCAGGCGATTTCAGGCGTGCATTTCAACTACTCGTTCCCGGACGCGTTCTGGCCGGTCCTGCAGGCCGTCGACGAATCGAAGCTGGCCGGTCAGCCGTTCGTGGACGATGCCTACTTCGCGCTGCTCAGGAATTACCGCCGCTTCGGCTGGCTGATCCTGTATCTCTTCGGCATCTCGCCGGCCGTGTGCTGCTCGTTTTTCGCGGGCCGCGACATCCCCGCCGGCCTCGAGCCTTTCGGCCCGCATACGCTGATCGCGCCGCACGCGACCTCGCTGCGGATGAGCGATCTCGGCTATCGCAACAAGAGCCAGGCGGGCGTGCACGTATCGGTCAACTCGCTGCAGGAATACGTGCGCGATCTGTCGCGGCTGATCTCGACGCCGCATCCCGAGTACGAGGCCCAAGGGGTGCTGGTGGACGGCGAATGGCGGCAGCTCAACGCCAACCTGCTGCAGATCGAGAACGAGTACTACAGCTTCATCCGTCCGAAACGCGTCGCATTCTCGGGCGAGCGGCCGACGCGGGCGCTGATGCGGGGCGGCGTGCAATACGTCGAGATGCGTTCGCTCGACGTCGGCGCCTACGATCCGGTCGGCGTCAACGAACGCAAGCTGCATTTCCTGGAGGCGTTCGCCGCGCTGTGCCTGCTGCGGGAGAGTCCGTTGTTGTCGGCGGAGCAATCGGAGAAGTACGAGGCCAATCACGTGTTGGTTGCGAGCCGCGGCCGCGAGCCGGGCCTCGTGCTGTGGACCGGGCGCGAACCACTCGCGCTCGCCGACTGGGCGGCGGAAATCCTCGACCAGATGCAGGGCCTCTGCGAACTCCTCGATGCCGGCAACGCGGCGCGGCCTTATGCCGCGGCGCTGGCGCTGCAGCGCGCGAAGCTCGCGGATCCTGCGCTGTTGCCCTCCACGCGCCTGCTCGCCGAGCTGGAACGGGAACAAGTCTCGTTCTTCCGCCTCGCGCTTTCGATGTCGCGCATGCATCGCGATTACTTTCAGGACCCGTATCCGCCGAATGCGAGCCGGCTCGCCGAACTTCGCACGGAAGCCGATGATTCCCTTGAAGAACAACGACGCGTCGAGGCGGGCGATACGCTGCCGTTCGGCGAATTCGTGGCGCATTATCTTGCCGGTACGCTCGTTTGACATATTTCAATCCATTCCGGTACTTACGCGGGGGTCGGCGGAAAGGCTTCTAGGATCGTCCGGCGGCGTAGATAATCCGGAAATTCGGCGCGGGTACCCTCATCGCCGCGCCATCAGGGTTTCGTCAGGGATCATGAATAAAACGCCGGTCGGCTTCGAAACGCGGTTGCTGTCCGGAACGTCGCTCGATGCGGCCGACGACGCGGTGATTGCAGTTACGCCCCCCGCGCCCGGCCGGGATCCCCGCGAAATCCGGCGCACCCGAGTCCGTGGATTGCGCTGGCATCTTCCCAGGGAAGGGAAGGACGCTACGCACTGATGCCGGGCACGTCGGCGTCCGCAGGCACCGAAGTCGCTGATCGTGCGTCTTCGCTGACGGAGCAATTGCAGCGCGGCTTCCGCTGGATGCGCTTCGAGCCGGCGCTCGAGTCGGCGTATCGCGCCGACCAGTTCCGCGACGGCCTGAAATACCTCCGGATCAATCTCGCGATGCTGGCAGCCATCATCGTCGCGATCGTCCAGGTCGATCACCTCGTGATGCCGGCGATCAGCGCGGGGGTGCCCGACATCGCCCGCCTGGGCGTGATGGTGCCGATACTGGTGATCGCGCTCGCACTCACGTTCCTGCGCAGCGCGCAAGTCTGGTATCCGCGCATCCTGTCGGCGCTGGTGCCGCTCGCGCTGATGGGGATCGGCTGGATCGGCCTGTGGGCCTGGGGCCAGGGCGAGGACCGGCTGTTCGTGCGGCTCATTATCGCGACGGTCGCGGTCTACTTCGTGCTCGGCCTGCCGTTCCGCTCGGCGATCGTCGCGAATGTCGCCGCGATCGTCTTCTATGCCGCAGCCGCGGCCAGCGTGTCCATGCCCGGGATCGAGCTGACCCATTACCTGGCGATGCTCGTGATGACGAGCCTGATCTGCGCGGCCGGCGCGTATAACCTGGAACATGCGCGCCGCACGGCATGGCTCGAAGGGCAGCTGCTCGCGGAGACCGCGCTGCAGGACGGCCTGACCGGCATCCATAACCGGCGCCGCCTCGATGATCACCTGCAGCGTGTCTGGCAGCAGTGTGTGCGTGAACACAAACCGCTCGCACTACTGTTCGCGGACATCGACCACTTCAAGGCCTACAACGACCGCTATGGCCACCAGGCCGGCGACGAGGCGCTGAAGACGGTCGCAGCAGTGCTCGCGCGCCATGCGCGGCGGCCGCTCGACATCGCGGCGCGCTTCGGCGGCGAGGAATTCGCGGTTGTGTTGTTCGACACGACGCGCGAACATGCCGTGCGGATCGGCGAGGAAATCCTGGAGGAGGTGCGCCAGCTCGGCATCGCGCACGCCGGATCCAGCGCAGCGCCGGTGCTGACGATCAGCCTGGGCATCGCCTGCGTCGTGCCGGTCGCGAGGCGTAGCTGCGCCGGGTTGCTGCAGCTCGCCGACCAGGCCCTGTATTCCGCGAAGGACGGCGGACGCAACCAGGCGCGCCTGCTCGAGGCCGAGTACGAACACATGAAGACCGGTTATTTCCGCCGCCACTTGCCGGGCGGCGCCGCCGATCAGTAGATCGCGACCTCGCGCCGGCCGCGCGAGTCGCGCGCGCCCCTGAACATGCCCTCGGTGTTGAACTCGAGCGACAGCTCGCCATTCCTGTCCACCACGATCACGCCGCCGTCGCCGCCGATGTCCTTGAGCTGGCCGTGGATCACGTCGCGGGCCGCTTCCGCCGCGCTGACCTTCGACAGGCGCACCCGCGCGCAGATCTCGTGCGCGACGACCGCGCGGATGAAGAATTCGCCGCTGCCGGTCGCAGACACGGCGCAAGTGGCGTTGTCGGCATAGGTGCCCGCGCCGATGAGCGGCGAATCGCCGATCCGGCCCCAGCGCTTGTTGGTCATACCGCCGGTCGAGGTCGCCGCGGCGAGGTCGCCATTCTTGTCGCGCGCCACTGCGCCGACCGTGCCGAAATAGCCGATGTCCTCCTCGTTGGAGGCGAGGCGGTTCTCGCGCTGCGCTTCCTCGAGCTGCTTCCAGCGCCGCTCGGTGTAGAAATAGCTGCCCGGCACCAGCGACACGCCCTGCTCCAGCGCAAACTCCTCCGCGCCATCGCCCGACAGCAGCACGTGCGACGTGCGATCCATCACCATGCGCGCGAGCTCGATCGGGTTGCGGATATGCCTGACGCCTGCGACTGCGCCGGCTTTCCGGGTCGCGCCGTCCATGATCGCGGCGTCGAGCTCGTTGATGCCGGCGTGGCTGAACACCGATCCGTGGCCCGCGTTGAAGTAGGGGGAGTCCTCCAGAATCCGCACCGCGGCGATCGTTGCGTCCAGGCTGCTGCCGCCCTTCTCGAGCACGCCGTAACCCGCGTCGAGCGCACGTTCGAGGTCCGCGCGATAGGCGCGCTCGGCGTCGTCGCTCATCGAGGCCCGGTCGATCACGCCGGCGCCGCCATGTATCGCAATCGAGATCATCGGCTCGTCTCCATCGGCGGCAAGCGCCAGGGGCGCCGCCGCCAGGCAGGCCATCAGTGCCAGGATTCTAGGCATTCGCATCGTTCCGCTATTATCCGTGAATCCGCCCCCGGCGGGCGAGCGGCAAATGATTCGGGGACAGGGAAGGGACCGTATGTTCCAGCGTTTTCGGGCAGCCGCGGCCGCGGCCGCGAGCCTGGCGATCGCCGCGTGCGGCGGCGACGGCGAGGTGCTGCTCGGCACGCTGGAACGCGACCGCGTCGAACTGATCGCCGAGGCCCGCGAACCGATCGTCGAGGTCGCCGTGCGCGAGGGCGAAACGGTGGTGGAAGGGCAGTTGCTGCTGCGGCTCGATACCACCGCTGTCGACGCAAGGCTCGCCGAGGCGCGCTCGAACGCAACCCAGGCCGAGCGCCGCCATGCCGAGCTCGTGGCCGGCGCGCGCAACGAGCAGCTGCGCGAAGCGCGCGCGCAACGCGCCGGTGCCGCGGCCCGGGCGGCGGTGGAATCGAAGGAATTCGACCGCATCGAGAAACTGGTGGGGGACGGCATGCTTCCCGCGAACGCGCTCGACCGGCAGCGCGCGCTGAAGGACGGCGCCGAAGCGGATGAACGCGCCGTCCGTGAAAGGCTGCTCGAACTCGAGCACGGCACGCGCGCCGAGGTGGTCGACCAGGCCGCGGCCGCGCTCGCCGCGGCGCGCGCGCAGGTGGCCGGGCTCGAATTGACGCTCGCGCGCCACACGGTGCGGGCGCCGCGCGCCGGCGTCATCGA
>Ga0209640_10000451_pt1 | contig 31459 bp, 19 predicted proteins | sample RifCSP10_1_FD_184018 | JGI IMG/M metagenome (GOLD analysis project Ga0209640, IMG submission 184018) | Soil microbial communities from Rifle, Colorado - Rifle CSP2_sed 10_1 (SPAdes) (version 2) | ecosystem: Environmental > Terrestrial > Deep subsurface > Rock core/Sediment | place: Rifle... | reverse complement strand
CGGACCCGATGTCGCGCGTCCCTCGAGCAGATCGCGGCCACTGTAGGTCGCCGTCATCGCCTTGATGCGCTCATCGATGTCCGGCCGGTTGGGGGGATTCCGGAATTGGGGCAGCGACATCATGAACTTGAACAGCGAATCGAGCCCGTAATTCCGCACGAACTCTCCCATCCTTCCGAGCGGGTTCGGCTCGGTCGGGGGGATTGGGAAGCCCTGCGGCGGCTGGCCGGGATACAGCACCAGCGCGTCCACGCGATCGCCGTGGGCGACGGCGAATCGCATGGCGACGCCGGCGCCACCTGAGTGGCCGACGAGCACTGCGGAGCGCACGCCGAGTGTATCGAGGAGTTCCTTGAGATCGCCAGGTTCCGTCCAGATGTCCGCGATTCCGGTCGATTTGCCAAAACCTCGCCTGTCGTAGGCCACCACGCGAAAGTCGGGCGACAGCGCCTTCACCTGGTCGTCCCACTCCCGAAGGTTGAGCGCAAAGCCGTGAATGAATACCACGGCTCGCCCACGGCCGGCGGTCTCGTAGTAGATCCGCGTCTGATTCAGCGTGATCGTGCCAGACACGGCCTGCGCCGCGGCACTGACACCACATGGCGACGTGGCGAGTAGCGCGATGGACACGCTCTGGCACATCGCGAACCTCTTCCGGTTGCTCATCACCGAGGTCTCCCCCCGTTTGGAGAAACAAAAGCGCGCTCGTCGAGTCCAACGCGCCGCAGGAGCGCGGCGAACCGTGCACTGCCGCGGACCTGATCGAATTCGCGGCCGCTCACGGTTCCCCACGTGGGCCAGGCTTCGCGTTCGTCGGTGGCGCGTTCGAGCGCCGCCAAGGCGCGAGTCGTATCACCCAGCGCCAATGCGACAAAAGCGATGTTCGTGAGGCGCTCCCCCGCTCCGGGCCCCGCACGCTCGAGCTCGTGGAGCGTGGCTTCCGCCGCCGCGCGATCGCCGAGGATGGCGTGCAGCACGCCCGCCGCCGTTCGCCACGATGGCACGCGAAGGACGAGCCGATCGGTGAAGACCCTCGCCGAATCGCGCAGACCGGCCTCGAGGAGCGCCTGCGTCATCATGAACAGAGCTGGTGGATTGAGCGAGTCGATCTCCAGCGCCCGCTCCAGCTCCTTGATCGCCTCGGCGGGCCGGCCCATGAGCGTCAGGACGCGCCCCGACCACGCCGACGCGACCGATGAATACGGATCTAGCGCTCTGGCGCGGTCGAATTCCACTTTCGCCGCCGGCAGGCGTCCCAGATAGTACAACAACCGGCCGTATTGCACCCGCGCCGAAGCGTCGCTCGAGTCCAGCGCCACCGCGTGTCGGTGCGCGGCCAGCCCCGCCTCCCATTCGTAGGCGTGCCCATGGGCGAGCCCCAGCGCGGTATACGCCTCCGACTGCGTGCTGTCGAGCGCCAACGCTCGGCCAGCGGCGCGGAGGGCACGCTCCCGCACGGCGATTGGGCGCACGGGGCTGAAGTATGGAAGGAGTTCGAGCGCGACGCCGAGCCCCGCGTGCGCCCGCGCGAAGTTGCTGTCCCTGGCAATCGCTTGCTCGAACTTTTCGATGGCCTGGGCCACGCCCGGTCCGCGGCGCTCGAGAGCAAGCTTTCCTCGCAAGTACAGGTCGTATGCCTGCGGATTCGTCGTCCCGATGCTCGCCGTCGCCGGTACGCCTCGCGACGCCGCTGCGATACCGAGCCGTTGCTGAAGCGTACTGCCCACGGCTCGCGTGATGGAGTCCTGCACGGCATACGCCTCGTCGGCCACGCCAGCGAAGTCCTCCGACCACGCCTCGCTGTTGTCAGCGGCGTTGATGAGCTGGGCCGACACCGCCAGCTGGTTCGCGGTCCGCCGCATCGTACCGAGGAGGACGTAGCGGACAGTGAGCGCCTGTCCAATTTCCCGTGCATCAATGTCCGACCTGCCGCGATACCGCGCGCTCAACGATCGGGAAGCGACCCGAATCCCGGAGACCTTTCCGAGCGCCGTCGTCAGTTCATTGGCCATCCCTTCTGCCAGGTACTCCTGAGCCGTATCGCCACCGACATTCAGGAACGGGATGATGGCCAGTGACTCCGCGCGCACCACGTCCGAACGACCGCCAAGCCAGGCGCGCGCCGGCACGGCCAGCGCCGCGATCAGGACAATCGCTGTGGTGCCCAGTACGCTCCGGCGTTGTCGTCGGGTCAGTCGATTCGTAAGGCGTTCCAGGCCGCTCGCCGGCGCTGTGGTGGTTTCGAGCCTTCGCAGTATCTCCTGCGCCGACGGCGGACGCGCCGCCGCCTCCTTTTCGAGGCACTGCATAACGAGCGCGACGATAGCTGGCGGACAATCCGGACATTTCTCGCCCAGTGGTCTCGGCCGCTCACCGAGATGCGCGGCAAGGAGCTGCTGCGCGCTCCGGCCAGCGAACGGTGTGTCGCCAGCCAGCATCTCGTAGGCGACGCAGCCGAAGGAATAGAGGTCCGCCCGGTGATCAGCGCCGGGGTCGGCGGCGATCTGCTCCGGCGCCATGTATGCCGGTGTGCCGAGTGTCGTGCCCAGCTCGGTAATCGTGACGTCCGAGCTCTGAACGCTGGGCTCGGATCTCGCGCGTGTCAGTGCGCGCGCGATTCCGAAGTCAGTGACGACGGCCGCTTCACCGGAAAGCAGGATATTGTGCGGTTTGATGTCCCGGTGCACCACGCCGTTCTCGTGCGCGTATGCCAACGCGCGCGCCACGTCACGGAGAACGCTGATCGCTCTGGCAATGGGAAGGCGGCCGTCCCGGGCAAGACAGTCGCGCAGGGACAACCCGTCGACGAACGGCATCGTGTAGTACGGGAGGCCGTTCGTGTCGCCAGCGGAGAGTACGGGAACGATGTTCGCCTGCTGGAGCGACGCCGCCAGTCGGATCTCGCGCGCGAAGCGCTGTGCAGATACGCCGGCCGCGAGGTCTGGCGCGAGGACCTTGATGACGACGCGCCGGCCGAGTGCGTTCTCTACGGCGGTGAAGACGCGCGACATCCCACCGCCACCGAGCTCGCGCTCGATCGCGTAGGCGTCGCCGAGGGTCGTCTGGAGCTGGAGGGCAAGGTCCGCGGACATCATGCTCCGCGCCTGTGACGCAGCGAATCTAGAAGTATTCGGTCCCGAGTAGCTAGGGATCGGGAACGGGCGCCCCGCGTTTCCGAGGGGCACCCTCGCCGTACGGCGCCGAAGGGACGTCTTTGGCCCGCGAGGTCCGCGCTAGTGCCGTTCCAACTATTCCCGCCAGGTTGGTTCCAAGCCGGCTCGTGTCTCTGAGCCTTTGGCGAAACAAGTTGGACCGGCACCAGCTCAGGCGACCAGACTCCCGAGGATTACGAAGCGCAGGCCTGGAGTATGGCTGACCGATCAGCTCTCCCTGTACGCCCACGCGCCGGCAACGGCACCAGCGCTCGTGATGACCAGCGATATCAGCGACATCTTCACGAACAGCGCCATCGGGAAGAGGCCGCCCTGCGTCAATCCAAAAATGACGAGGGTGATGCCGAGGTACGGCACGAGCCCGGCGTAGATCGCGGTCTTTACCCCCGCGCCGAATCGGGGGCGGATCGCGGCGTATGTCCAGACCACCAGTATCCCGATGAGGAAATCGATGACGACCCAAGTGGCTATTCCGGCGGGCGACTCGGCAGCCGCGGGATCGAGCCCGAGTCGCGTCGCGTTGGCTCGGAAGTCGGCGCCCACTACCAGGTAGTTGTTCGCGAAATCCAGGATATTGAACACGACACCCGCAAGCAGCCCACCCGCAATCACCTTCCCTGTGTTGATGCTGGACATGGACGCTCCTTTCAAGAGCCGGAATGAAACAACGAGGTGAAGCAGACTCTACCACGAACCGTCTGCCACCGCTAGGACTGCGTCGATGCGCGGTCCTCGGGAATCCCGCAACTGTCGAAACGCGGATAGGCGGATGCCGCGAAGCAGCGCGGACTCTACGAACGTATCAGGTGTGTTCGGCGGCGGACACCTGCCGGGCCACGATCGCCGTCGCCGCCAGGTCGCCGGTCACGTTGAGCACCGTCGCGAACAAATCGGGAATCGCGTCCACCGCGATCAGAATGCCGATCCCCTCGGCAGGGAGCCCGATCGCCAGGAAAAGCGGTGTCAGCATGAGAAACGCTCCGCGGGGAACTCCGGGGGCGGCGAACGCGAGGAAGATCGATGCGAACGCCACCGTCGCCAGTGCGCCCAGGCTCAATGGAATGCCGTAGAACCAACCAATGAAGAGCGCACCAAGCGTCCAGGATACCGGTGCCGCGATCTTGAACGTGGAGACCGCGAGCGGCACGACGAATCCACTGACCCGCGCGGGGAGCTCCAGCACCCGTTCGGCTCCCTCCACCAGCGCGGGAAGCGACGCGATGGACGAGGACGACGCGAACGCCACCGACTGCGCCGGCAGCACGGCACGGGCAAACCGCCCAATCGGCACTTTCCCCGCCACCATCACCACCGGGTAGAGCAGGAGTACCACCAGGATGCTTGCCAGCGAATAGGCCACCACGTAGAAGCCGACCGCGCCCGCGACGCCCGCCCCACCGCGCGCGGCGAGCGGCAGGACCAGCGCGAAGACGCCTAACGGCGCAAGCGCCACGACCCATCTCACAATCACCAGCATGGCCTCGGCGAGCCCGCGAAAGACGCCGAGCACCGGGTCGCGCACCGCAGGCGCGAGTTTCGCGATCGCCAATGCGAGAATGAGCGTGAACAGAATGAGCTGCAGCATCGCCCCATCCGCGGCGGCGGCGATGGGATTGGTGGGGATGAGCGACGTGAGCCAGGCCCCGAATCCAGGCGCCGCTCCTTCGGCGGCGATCTGACCGGCCGCTTCAGCCGCCCCGGCGGGAAGCGGCGGCCGCGCCGCGTTGGCGCCCAGCAACCGGAAGGCCAGCACACCGACCGGCATGATCACGACGGCGGTGCCGGTCAACAGGAGGAAGAACGTGAGCAGGCTGCGTCCACCAATCCGGCCGATGGCGCGCAGGTCTGCCGCTCCCGCCACGCCGGTGACGAGCAGTGATACCACCAGAGGGATGACCGTCATCCGGATCGCGTTGATCCAGACCGTGCCGATCGGCACGATGGCGTCGGCAGCGCGCAGCAACCCGTCATTGCCCGATATGGCGATGAGCACACCGCCGAGGAGGCCAGCGCCTAACGCCAGGAGGACCCGCGTGCTCTCTTTCATCCACTCCTCACATCATGAGGTCGCCACCATCGGGGAGCCCGGCTGGACGAGCCCGGAGAACTTTGGTGCTTCTTCATGAGTCACTCACATCATGAGATCGCCTCCATTAATGTCGAAGGTCGCTCCCGTGATGTAACCGGCGGCTTCCGACGCGGCAAAACAGATGACATCAGCCACTTCCAGTGCAGTGCCGAGTCGCGGAATCGGATAACCTTTCGCGATCTGTTCTAGGCGCTCCGTACTGGCACTTTCCCTGGTCAACTCGGTGTCGATCATGCCCGGGCAGACCGCGTTGACCGTGATGCCGTAGACGCCGAGCTCCTTTGCCGCGGCACGGGTCAGCCCGAGGAGTCCCGTCTTGGTCGCGGTATAGTGGGCGCCCCCGAGCGTGCTCACCATCCTTCCCGCGGTCGAGGAGATGTTCACGATGCGCCCGTAGCCCTGCGACTTCATCGCCGGCACGGCGGCCTGCGTGAGGAGGAACGGAACGGTGAGGTTGATCTCGACCGCGCGGCGCCACTCGTCAGGCGTGATCTGCTCGAACCGCGTCGTGAACGGGAGGGCCGCGTTGTTGATGAGAATGTCCAAACGCCCGAACTCGGCCAGCGCTTTCGCGACGATAGCCTCCGCTACGCCTTCGTTCTCGAGATCGCCGGGAACGGCCACGCTCGGTCCGCCCAATTCGCGAACGGTGGCTTCGGCGCGGGCACGGTCACGCACGTTGACGGCAACCGACGCGCCGCGCGCCAGCAGTCTCTCAGCGACGGCACGGCCCAGACCCCTGGACGCACCAGTCACCAGCGCCGCGCGATCCGCGAAGTCCTGTTGAATCACGGGCGCCTAACGTCCGAGCGACGACGCCAGCACCCGCACGACACCATCCGCCTTGTTCAACAGGAACACCTGGTCGTCAGGACCCGTGCCGAAGCGCAGGTCGGCTCGCGACGCGGCTTGCTTCCCCTGCTGCGCATTCTTCTCGCGGATGAGCTGGAGCAGTGTCTTTGCCTCGCCCTTGTCGGTGAACAACACGCGGCGGATGTGATCCTGGCCCTGCGCCGCCATGTCGTCCGCGGAGATGTGGAAGACCGCTCCGCTCGGCATGTCACCGAAGAGAATGCGGTTCGTGAGCTGCGGGATCGCGGCGCTGCGATAGACGACGACACCGGTGACCGCCGCGCGATTGGACAGCACCGGATCGCGATGATCGTACTCAGCGATCGGGTACGTCATGCTGCGGTCGCCTCGTCGCCCGGTCGTGTCGACGCCGCGGCCAGCGTAACGGAAGCTGGCCTCCCAGATGTTCCAGCCGAGGTTACCGCCCTTGGGCACGGGGCTCAACTCTTCGACGGTATTCTGGCCGATGTCGGCGACGAACATCCGTCCGTTCGCCGGATCCCAGCCGAAACGCTGCGGGTTGCGGACGCCTGACGCCCAGATCTCGCCCAGCACGCCGCTCGTTGCCACGAACGGATTGTCGCCGGGAATGCCGTACTTCCCGTTCCGGCTGTCTCTGCCTGACGGATCGATACGCAGAATCTTTCCGAACGGTGACGCCATGTTCTGCGCCATGTTCATGGGATCGCCGGCACTGCCGCCATCGGCGTTGCCGACATACAACATACCGAAGTCGGGTTGGCCGGGACGCGCCAGCGGATTGAAGGCGATCAGGCCGCCGTTATGGTTGCTGAAAGGCTGCTGGAGACGAAGTAGCTCGCGCGGCGCGGAGCCATCGTACGTCGCGGCACCAGGGGTCTTCGCGGCCCATTCGAGCAGCACGGTGTCGTGCGAATTACCCTGACCCGTCGGAGCGTAGTCGGCCGTGGGCGTTGTGTCGGTCACGTCGGACCACGTGTAGAACTTCCCGAAACCGGGAGTGCCGGACTGATTGAACTGCGGGTGGAGAGCGAAGCTCTGGAAGCCTCGCTCCCTGCCCTGCGACTGCACGTCCATGTTCCACTGCGGATCGTCGATGTTCACGTACAACGTCACCGTCCTGCCGTCGGCGCTGACGCGATACAGCGGACCGCGCATGTCGTTCACGAAGAGGTTGCGCGATCCTGGCTCCTGCACGAGGAGCATCATGCGCGCGGCGACGCCGTCGATGTCCGGCAGCGTGGCGAACTCGCGATAGTCGACCCGGATCACGTCCTCGGCGGCGCGGATGGGTTGGTACGGATCGTTGGACTGAGCGAGCGCCGGCATGGCGAGGAACACGCCAGCGAGTATGGTGCGATTCAGTTTCATCTATCCGACCTCGAGTCGATGCGGTAGCGGCCGACCACCGCCGTGGTGAGACGGGCAGGCGCGGGAGGATTCGTCATTGCCGGCGCACCTCACCCAGGTACCGGTCGAGCCACTTCAGCGACTCGGCCACCATCATTGTACGCGGGAGAAAGTGCCCACCATCGAAGAGGATCTGTTTCTTATCCGCCGCGGGCGTTCCCAACAACCGCATGAAGGGTCTCTGCGATGTCTCGTACGGGAACACGCTGTCGAACCGGCCGCTGAGCACGAGCACGGGGATGCGGATGCGTGGGAGGAAGTTCACCGCATCTTCCTCCGGGCGCCGAGGCGGCGCGCCGATCCCGGCGACGTTCAGCACCGCCGTGCGGAACCGTGGTTCGATCGCCAGCACCACGCCCGCGATCCGGGCGCCCCAGCTCGTGCCGATGAAGCCGAGCCGTGCAGTATCGATCTCCGCGCGGGTCGCAGCGTAGTCGATCGAGCGCCGCATCTCAGTGGTCCAGCGCAGCATCTGATCGCGATGCTCGATCGTCGCGCTGACGGCGTCCCCCTGCATGCTGCTCCCGCGCCCGTACGTGTGCTCGTAGATCGGGTAGAGCACGGCACGGCCACTGCGCACGAAGTAGTCCACATATGACATCGACAGTTTCTGGCGATCCCGCAGGATGAAGGCGTCTGACGCGGGCCAGACCACCAATGTCTGGTACGGCGCCTGCACTCGTTTCGGCAGGAACAGCACCGCCCACATCCGGCCGCCGCTGCCGGGAACATCGAACTCGATATCTTCCCGAACCCAATCGGGAGGCGTCGTGTCCCGCGCGACCACCTGCGCGTTCAGCGGCGTCCGGTCATAGTCGTACAGCGAGAGCAGACCGCGGAACGTCGCATCATCAACGGGCCGCGCGGTGTTGAAGTCGCGCGCCAGTCCCGGGATGGGCGCGCTTGCTCGCGCGAGGTCCTTCCCTTCCCCCACACGGCGCACCAGGCGGATGCCATTGATCGGCGACCGGTCGAACTCCGGCTGCACGTAGATCTCGGAGAACAGGTAGGCAGGATCGGTCCAGCCGCCGCCCAGGATGTACCGGCTCCCAGCCTCGCGCGCGTTAGCGGTCCACTCGCGCACGTTGCCCGCCATGTCGTACACGCCGCGCGGGCTCACCCCACGGGCGGCGCCGCCGTGGACCGGGCTCGTCGACTCATAGCGTCCGTGTGGCACGACCCACCGCGCCGCCTCGGGAATCGCCGCCGCATTCCACTCGATCACTGTGGGGAGCGTCTTGCCGGCGAAGCGCGCGTACGCGCGGGCCTCGTACCAGCTCACGCCGCCTAACGGAAGATCCTCGGTCCCGTCGGGAGGCGTCCCACCTTCCCACGACGAAGGACCCGGGCGCCCCGTCCGGTCGGTGAAGAGCGCCATCGCGGCGTCCCACGCGAGGACCTTCCCGTCGCGCGTGATCGTGGAGTCCCACCAGGTGCGGTTCGTGTATCCACCCGCGTCCACGAACGCCTTGTACTGGCCGTTCGTGACCTCGAGCTTGTCCATCAGGAAGTCGGCGAGGTCGAAGGTATCTTCCACAGCCAGTCCGTACAGCGTCCCCGCCAGGCGACCGCCGTGCAACAACACCATGTCGGAGTCGGGGTCGCTCAGCCGTCGAAGCGGCACGGGACTGGGGATTGGCACATAACTCCCGCCGAGACGCGCGCCCATCACGGTAACGGTTCGGTACCCGGGGAGCGTGTAGCGGTAGAACCACGCGTTTCGTGGGATGCGGACCGGCAGCGTCGGTGTCGTCCCCACGCGAATCCACCGCGTGGTATCGTCCACCGAGGCGCGGGTCACTTCGGCGCCCGGCGGCCCGCTGAGGAATGTCTGCGTCAGCGACAGCTCCGCCCAGGCCGCGTCGACCGTTGAATCGTTCGGCGCGCGCTCCGCCGCCAGTGCGGCCAACGCGAACGCCGAGTCGAGCTCGTCGGCCTCGGTGAGCCGCGCGATCTCCGGCAGCGCGGTCTCATGTACCCATCGCGCGCGCCGGTCGCGCACGATGTACATCGCGAGGGCGGCCACGGCGACCAGTGCTACCGCTCCGACCACCAGTGCTATCCGCGAGCGACCGCGCGACGCGGCGGTTGGTGTGGCGATCGCGCGCAGCTCGCCGAGGAGTGCCTCGGCCGAGGCGGGACGCGCGGCGGGATCGCGCGCCAGGCAACGCGCCACGAGTCGGACCAGCTCCGGCGATGCGGAGGAACAGCGCGCCGCTACGGACGGCGCGTCCTTCGCGACCTTGTCCATCACGATCTGGTGCAGCGTGCCGGAGAAGGCGGGCGCCCCCGCGAGCATCTCGTACAGCAGTGCGCCGATCGCGTAGATGTCCGCCCGATGGTCAGTGTCGTCACCGGCAGCCTGCTCGGGGGCCATGTACGCGGGAGTGCCCAGCGACATCCCCGCACTCGTCAGTGTATTCGTGTCGAGCGCCTGCCCGACCGCCTTGGCGATGCCGAAATCGACGACGATGGCGTGTCCTTCGGACAGTAGCACGTTGCCCGGCTTGATGTCGCGATGCACCACGCCGTGCGCGTGCGCGTGCACCAACGCCTCCGTCGCGTCCATCGCCACACGTAGCGCCTCGGCAATCGGCAGTGGGCCGCCGTGGTCAAGGCGGTCGCGCAGCGATTCACCGGTGGCGACCGGCATCACATAGTAGAGAAGCTCGCCGCCATTGGCCTCGCCCGAATCGAGCAGCGCGAGGATGTGGGGGTGGTTCAGACGCGCGGTGATCCCGATCTCCCGGAGAAACCGCTCGCCGGTGAGCGAGAGGGCGAGGTCGGGGTGGAGGACCTTGATGGCGACATCACGGTTGTGCTTGAGGTCGTGCGCGAGGAAGACGGTCGCCATGCCGCCCGCGCCGAGTTCCCGCTCGATGCGGTAACGGTCAGCCAGAGCTGCCAAGAGGCGCTCGCTGATCGCGGTCATTCCTTCGCCGCCGCGCGCCACGCGCGCCGCGCCTCGTCCGCCCAGTTGACCGCCACGAAGATGTCCGCCGATCCACGGATCGCCGATGCAAGTGCGAACGTCTTGCCGTCCGGCGACAGGTCGTAGTTGTCGCTCAGCGGGAAGCCCCGGATGGTACGACGCTGCACCACGCGGAGGGCCGGGATGGTCTCGACTTCGATCTCGATGAGCCCAAGCGGAATGTTGTAGTACAGGTGGCGGCTGTCTCGCCCCCATACGACCGGATTCCGGGTCGCCCCATACACCGACACCTGCAGTACGCTCGATCCCGAGAGCGATCGCACGTACACGGCCGACGTCGAGTAGTCGGTGTACGCGACGAAATGTCCGTCCGGCGAGACGCGCGGAACCGTCGGTCTGATACCACCGTGCCGGCGCTCGACGAGCAAGGTTTCCGCTCGCGCACTCCCGTCGATCCAGACACGGAGCAGCGCGATCCCCTCGCGGTTCGCGGTGATCTCGGACACGACGACCGACTTGCCGTCCGGGAGGGCCGTTGAAGAGACGGGATCGCCACGCAGTTCGACGAGCCGCGACGCACCGGAGCCATCGATCGCGACCGACCAGAGCTCCGCCTTGCCGTTGACGAGCGCCACGTAGACCAGGCGCTTGTTGTCCGGCGTCCATGCCGGCGCCGACGCCACGGGATTCGACGTCACGCGGGTCGGCTCGCCGGTTTCGGCATCGATGACCCACAGATCATACGCCGGCCGTTGGTCGGGCCGGCCGCTTCGCAGGCCGCTCCCGCCCATCCCCATGGCGAGTCGGCCGCCGTCTGGAGAGAACCGTAACAATCCTTGTGCGGCGAACTCTCCTTTCAGGGTCCTGATGGTCCGCCCTGACGTGTCGACGAGGTCGATGCGAGCGATGCTGGTCGCGTCCGACGGGCGATAAACGAGGGTGCCTCCCTCGGAGAGCCCGACGGCGGATCCGGTGGTGAACGCAGTGACGCGCGGCTCCAGGGGCACCGGGCGACCGACGGTCCGCATGCCGGCGATATCGAGCGCCACCGCCATCAACGTCCCGTCCTCGCGCGAATAAACCAATCGATCGTCGATCATCGCGAGAGGTCCAAGGCCGGGGAGCCCGAGCCGCACCCGTCGACCATCGGCCAACCGGTACATAACGAGTGTCGCTTCCTCGCCCAGCTCGGCGACGTAGCTCCCGTAAACGACGATGCCGGCGTCGCGCAGGACGAGCGGACGGCGCTGCGTGATTTCGCCGGCTGCCGAGTCGAACGGGATCGCCAGTTCCGGCCGGCCCCCGCTCGCCGCGACGCGCTGGATCCCGGCCGGTGGTCCGATCTGCTCGAAGAAGATCTCGTCGTTCGCGCCCCAGGCCAACGCGGCGGTCCGTGCATCAAAGCTCGTGACCGGGACGACGTCACCACCCGTGACGCGCACCTTCTTCAGCTCACGCAGCCCGGCGACGAACACGATCCACTCGCCATTCGGGGAGAAGGCCGCGTTGGCACCGGTCTCGGTTCCCGGGATCGGCCGCACGCGGGGATTGTCGATCGTGCGAATCCAGAGTCGTTCGCCCAGGCTGTCAGACCCCGTGAAGACGATGCTGCGACCGTCGGGCGACACCGCGAACGAGCGTGTGTACGCGGACTGGATGCGGACCGTCGGGTCGTCGGTGAGCGCGAAGCGAACCACGGCGGAATCGGGCGGCATCTCTTCTCGCCGAGCGGCGAGGCTGGCCACAAGCGCCAGTGCGAGTGCGGCAGCGAGCGCGCTCATCGCGATGGTGATGCGGTTCCACGATCGCGGCGTGCCGTACGCACCTGAGGTTGTGCTCACGCCGGAGCGATGCACGAACACCGGATTGGCGAGCGCCTCGACGAACGCCTTCGCGCTCTCGAACCGGTCGGCCGGGAGCTTCTCGAGTGCCTGCGCCAGCGCCGCCGCGACGTTCGGCGGCACCGACTTCCGCAGCGCCGTCACCGGTTGCACGGGCTCGGCGATGATCTTCATGATGATCTGCTGCGCCGAGCCACCGAGGTGCGGCGGCTGCCCGGCGAGCATCTCGTAGAGCACCGACGCCAGCGAGTACACGTCGCTGCGGCCCGTTATCTCCTTGTCCGCCGTCGCCTGTTCGGGGGACATGTAGTGCGGCGTCCCTAACGAGAGCCCCGTCTCCGTCATCCGGCCGCCCGCCGCTGCGCTCACCGCCAGTGCGATCCCGAAGTCGGCCACCATCGGCCGGCCGTTGGCCAGCAGGATGTTCTCCGGCTTGATGTCGCGGTGGATCACACCCTTGCCGTGCGCGTAGTCGAGCGCGTCGGCCACTTCCCGCGCGATGCGCACCGCTTCGTCGACGCCGAGCTGCGTCTCCCGGTTCAGCTTATCCCGCAGCGTCTCCCCTTCGATGAAGGGCATGACGTAGAACAGGAACCCATCCGCCGTCCCCGAGTCGAACAACGGGAGGATGTGTGGATGCTGCAGGCTCGCCGTCGTCTTGATCTCCACAACGAACCGTTCGGCGCCTAACACGGCGGCCAGTTCCGGCTTCAGGACCTTGAGCGCAACCCTGCGGTCATGCTTCAGATCCTGGGCCAGGTAGACGGTCGCCATGCCGCCCTGGCCGAGCTCACGCTCGATGCGGTAACGATCGGCAAGGGCCGCGGTAAGCCGCTCCGTGATCGTCATTCGAAGGGGTCCGTCCGGCTCACCGGGATTCCCTGGTCGAGGTGAGCTCGGCAAACCAGTTCAGGACGAGGACGAGCCGTTCCGCTGCCTCGCCCCGCATCCGCGTCATGATGAATCGCCGTCCGTCCGCGCTGACATCGTACATGGTCCCGGCAGCGAAATCGCGATTGTACGGAGCGCGACTGAAGAGCGGAGTCCGCGAAACCACGCGAATGGCAGGCGGCGCCGCCTCGATCCGTGCCGTCGTCAGCTCGGAATTCAGGGTCTGGTAGAACAACTCCCGGCCATCGGGCGCCCACAGCGGTTCCTCCCCGCCATTCAGCGAAACCTGCGTCCGCGACGCCGATGTGTTCGGGAATGGGCTCACGTAGACCTCACGCTGGCCGGACTCGCTGGACACATACGCCAGCCAGCGACCGTCGGGTGAGAGCCGCGGCGACAGTTCAGCCGCCGCCGATGCCGCCAGGGGGATGGTCGCCGTGTCGCCAGACACGCGCCGCGCGAAAATGTCTCTGCTGCCTGGCGCTGGCTCCGTCTGGTAGATGATCCACTGTTTGTCTCGGGTCAGGAACCCGTAGCCGATTGCGCGGTCAGTGCGCAGCAACGACTGCGACGCGGCGCTTCCATCCGCACGTCGCACAAAGAGGGCGGCCTCTCCCGAGTCACGCTCGGAAGCGAAGGTGACGGCGTCGCCATCGAAAGTCCACGCCGGACCGAAATTCGCTCGCCCCTCCAGCGTGAGCTTCCCCATCGGTCCGTGATCCAGCTCCTTCGTCCAGATGTTAGGGTTGCCACCGTCGAGCTGGGTAATGGCCAAACGACGCCCATCCTTCGACAACGCCAGGTCGTAGAAGGGACCCTTCAGGGTGGTGTCGATCACCTGCGCGCGCCCGGCGCGATCCACCCACTCCACGCTGAAGTCGCCGGCGGCCCTTCCTGCCCCATACAGGAGCGTTCCGTTGGCCGAGATCGCGAAGTGCGCCACCCCACGATCGCCGCGCACGACGTCGGCGACGATGGGAATCGCCGAGCCCCGTGTCTCGAGCACGTCGTCATCGAACGGAATCGCGAAGAGTCCACCGTCGGAGGTGGCATAAACGATGTGGCCGCTCGGTGCATACCGCGCGTACACGCCGCGAACCAGGACCCTCACGGCGTGGGACTTGAAATCGACGACCGCGATGTCGTACTGGTCGTCTCGCGCGCGCTCGATCGTGAACAACGCGCCCTTTCCGTTCGGAAGCACGTCAACCCATGCATGGGCCACTTCGCCGGCGGATCTGTCCAGGTGCGTGACTTCCTCGACTCCGCCGCCGCTCCGCAGCTGGCGGATGCCCCCGGTGCGCGTGAAGTAGATCGAGCCGTCGGGTCCCCAGTCGCCGCCAAGGGCGACCATCGAGTCGGTGACCAGCGTCTGCCGAGGCCCACCGCGCAGTGTGACGGTGAACAGGGCGTTCGGCGAGTTGCGATAGAACGCCACGACCTCGCCGTCGGGTGACAGGAACGGTGAGTCGCCGCCGTTGGTTCCCGGCACCGGCGTGGCCGTGAGTGCATCCAGCGGACGCACCCAGAGATCGATGTCGTTCTCACCGGGACCGGTGTAGACGATCTTCGATCCATCGTCAGTCAGCGCGAAGATGATGCCGAACTGGTTCTGCAGCGGCGCCCTCTCCGGGAGCGCGATCTGAAAGCGGCCCACCTGGCTGGTTGCGCGCGGTTGCGGGCGGAGCCATCCCCAGAGCGCGGCAACCAGGAGCAGCACGGCTCCGGCGACCAGCGGCACCGCCGCGCGCTCCTTCCACCGCGCCGCGGGGCGTGTGGCAACCGGCCCGCTCGACATCGGAAGCGTGAACGCCGTATTGGCCAGCGCGGCGCTGAATTCCGCCGCACTGCGGAAGCGGTCGGCCGGACTCTTGGCCAGTGCCTTCATCACGGCCGCGTCGACGTTAGGCGGCACCAGGTCGCGGGTCTGGCTCACCGGCGCCGGCCGCTCGGACAGGATCTTGGCGATGATCGCCTGCACCGAGTTGCCCACGTGTGGCGGCTCACCCACCAGCATCTCGTACGTCATGCACCCGAGCGAATAGATGTCGCTGCGGGCATCGAGGCCCTGGTCGCCCGTCGCTTGCTCGGGGCTCATGTACGCCGGAGTACCTAACGACAGTCCGGTCTGCGTCAGCCGGGTGCCTCCCGCCTGGCTCACCGCCAGCGCAATCCCGAAGTCGGCGACCAGGGCCTGCCCGGCTTGCAGCAGGATGTTCTCCGGCTTGATGTCGCGATGCACGACCTTCCGTTCATGCGCGTACTGCAGCGCCGCCGCCACGGCCCTGGTGATCTCGAGGGTTTCCTCCAGGCCGAGCTGGCGATCACGATGCATCTTGTCGCGGAGCGACTCCCCTTCCACGAACGGCATCACGTAATACAGGAACGTGTCCGCCTCGCCCGAGTCGTAGAGCGGGAGGATGTTCGGGTGCTGGAGGTTCGCGGTGACCTTGATCTCGTTCAGGAACCGCTCGGCGCCGAGGATCGCCGCCAGTTCCGGCTTGAGCACCTTGAGCGCGACCTTGCGGTCGTGCTTGAGGTCGTGGGCGAGGAAGACCGTGGCCATGCCCCCCTCGCCAAGGTGGCGCTCGAGGCGATACCGGCCGGCGACAGCGTTCGAGAGACGGTCGGTAATTGCGGTCACGGCTGGCCGCGTCCGACGAGAGTCAGCGCGCCGGCGGCATGTATATGTCTCATGGCTGCAATGGGATGCTCGATCCTGGCGGGCGTGATCTGGCGGGCTCAGCGTGACGAAGCTACGGCCAGACGTCTCAGGCAGCCAGCCCGCGAGTCGTCGTGGATCGATGGACCTCTGCTATTCGCTACCGCTTCCCTACTGTCGCCTTCAACTCGGCGGCCCGGTTGCGAATCACGCGCAGCTCCGGCGCGGCAGCCGGATTGGCCTCGAACATGAGGAAGCGTTCCCCGTCAGGCATCACGTCGAAACTCCGGTCACCATAGATGTCCTCGAGGAACGGGCCGCGGAAGAGTTCACGCGGCGCGCCGACTTCGAGCGTCGGCGACGTGCGGATGCTCACCACCATCATGCTCGCGCCTATTTCTGTGCCTTGGCCGTCACTGCCCGCAACTGGGCAAACCAGTTGAGCACGACGAGATGTCGCGACAAGGGCGCCGATCCTCCCGTGGAAGCGGCGGACGGGGGCGTCACATCCGGAACCGCGACGACGAACCGTTTCCCGTCCGGGTGCAGGTCCCAGTTCCGGGGCGAAATCGAAATGGCTGCCGCCAGCAGGAACTCGGGTGCCCGCACGACGATCGCCGGTGTCCGCTCGACGCGAACGCGAAAGAGCGAGTCACCCGACAAGGCCACTCTTCTCCAGAAGTACACATACTGCCCATCGGGCGACCATCTCGGCGCCTGACCGCCGCTCGATGAAACCTGCCACTTCCCGTGTGCCACAGGAAAATCGCGAATCCAGATGTCCGTGGCGCCGCCCTCGAACGATGTGAACGCGGCGAGCTTCTTGTCGGGTGAGACCTGCGCGTCCATCTCGTTCCACGGTGCGTCGAGATAGACCTGCGGCTTGCCGCCGCCCTTCTGCGAATAGCTGTAGATGTCGTACTGCACGGTCGCTGTCGCGCGGGACATGAAGAGGATCGTGCCGTCCTCCAGAAAGGTGACCGGGGACTGGTCCCCGGGCAGCGCAAGCAACGACCGCTCAGTGCCACTATTGTCGGCGGGTTTGACGAAGAGATCTTCACCGCTTCCGTCGACCAGCTTGGAGAAGACGATCTGCTTGCCGTCGGGTGCCCAGATGGGGTCGTCGTTGTCGCCGGCAAAGGTGACCCGCATATCGGTTCCGGTGATCAGATCAAACGTGTGGATGTCTGATTCGTTTCCGGGCCGATTGGTCCAGTGCTCATAGGCGATCGTCCGGCCGTTCGGCGAGAACCGCGGCGCCTCGCTGCGGGACGAGGGAAGCGGTAAGGGCTCGGCCTTTCCCGCGAAATCCATGATCGCGAGGCGATTGGGAACGGTGGCCCCGCTCGCGAGGTTGCTGGCACCTTCGCGATAGACCAGCACTCCGTTCCTCGAGACGGCGTAGCCACGCTGCCCAGTTGCCGCGGCCACGTGGTCGAGCACTCGTACCGGCGCCCCGGTGAGCCGATGAGTGCGCAGGTCAAACGGACGGGCAAACAACCCCCCGCTTTCGGCGATGTAAAGCAGGTGCCCCGTCTCTACGTAGGTTGGATGCACCGCATTCGCGACCAATACGGTGGCGGAATCGGTCTTGAAGTCGAGGACAGACACCCCGTTGTCGGTGCTGAACAGCACGCCGGAGCCGTCCGGGAGCAGGAACGAATAGCGCGCTGCTCCCGCGGTCTTCGAGAGGAACTCCGGCGTCCCGCCCTCGGCCGCGACACGAAAGAGTCCTGCCGGACCGCCCGAGTAAACGATTTGGTCCTGCGTGCCCCAGTGCAGGTAAGACGCGATCCCAACCGTTCGGACGATGGTTGTCGCGCCGCCACCCGACAGATCCACCGTCAGCAGCCCGCCCTCGCCAGCTTGCCCCCGGCGGAACGCGATCGATTGATTGTCGGGCGAGAACGTCGGCGACGCGTTCGCCCCTTCCGTGCCGGGAACCTTCCGAAAGTCAGGATCGCCGTCCAGGCGGCGAAGATAAATGACCGGCGACTCGGTCCCCACGATGCCAACAAACGCGAGCATTGAACCGTCGGGAGAGATGACGACGTCACTGCTGGGCAGGGGAGTCGCCGCGCCCAACGCGAGATCGAGTCGCGTGACGGGCGCCGGCGCCTCACGCCGAGTCCACGGCCAGACTGCCGCGACGAGCAACAGGATCGCCGCGACGCCGAGCGGAACCGCGGCGCGCTGCTTCCATCTCGCCCCGTGGGGGGCGAACGCCAGGCCAGGCGTCGCCCCAAGCGTGAACGAGGAGTTCGCCAGCGCCTCCCCGAAGGCCTGCGCGCTCGTGAAGCGATCGGCGGGCAACTTCTCCAGCGCTTTCGCCAGGGCCGCAACAACGTTAGGCGGCACCGTCTTGCGGTAGCGCGTCACCGCATCCACGGGCTCGGCGATGATCTTCATGATGATCTGCTGTGCCGAGCCGCCGAGGTGCGGCGGTTGGCCGGCGAGCATCTCGTACAGCACGCTGGCCAGGGAGTAGACGTCCGACCGGGCCGTGATCTCCCTCTCGGCCGTCGCCTGCTCCGGCGACATGTAGTGCGGCGTCCCTAACGAGAGCCCCGTCTCGGTCATCCGCCCGCCGGCGGCGGCGCTGACCGCCAGCGCAATCCCGAAGTCCGCCACCATCGGCCGGCCGTTGGCGAGCAGGATGTTCTCCGGCTTGATATCCCGGTGGATCACGCCTTGGGTATGGGCATAGTGCAGTGCATCGGCCACGTCGGTCGCGATCTTCACCGCCTCGTCCACGCCGAGCTGGGTCTCGCGGTTCAGCCTGTCGCGCAGCGTCTCGCCCTGGATGAAGGGCATGACGTAGTACAGGAACCCGTCCGCGGTCCCCGAATCGAACAGCGGCAGGATGTGCGGATGCTGCAGCGCCGCCGTCGTCGTGATCTCCTGCACGAACCGCTCGGCGCCTAACACAGCCGCGAGCTCCGGTTTCAACACCTTGAGCGCGACCTTCCGCTTGTGCTTCAGGTCCTCGGCCAGGTACACGGTGGCCATGCCGCCCTGCCCGAGTTCCCGCTCGATGCGGTAGCGGTCAGCCAGTGCCGCCGCCAGACGGTCGGTGACGTTACTCACGCCGGGTCGCTCCCAGGCAGCTGATTGCGAATCATCGACGCGGTCGGCCGCGATTCCGGGATCCCGGTCATTGGATCCTCCCCGCGAGGACGGCAGTGAGTCGCGCGTCGACACTCATCGATACTTCTGCTTCGCACATCGTTCAACGCTCCCTTGGCAGTCGGTCCACCGCACGCAGAAAGCGAGGATCGCTCCGTACCGGCGCCCACACGCGCGCCGCGAGGGTCCGTTCACGCGATGGAGCGCGCCAGGCGAAGGTTCCGGCCGCGCGTTCCAGGGTTGTGATCGCCTTCTCTCGTTCCCCGAGTTGCATGTACGCGCGCGCAACCTCGAAGGACGACAGCGACGTGTCGCCCATCGCCGTGACGAGGCTCTGAACGGCCCGCCTCGCCCCGGCGCTGTCTCCGAGGACAAGGTACGCCGCGACCCTGGCCTCCAGAACCACAATGCCCGGCGTGCCAACACGCTCCGCCTCGTCCAGGTCCGCCAGCGCCTCGCCCGCGCGTCCGGACTGAAAGAGCACTTCGATGCCGTTCCGTCGCGCAGCGGAATTCCGTGGATCCAGCGCGATCGCGCGCGCCCTTGCATCGAGCGCTTCGGTGATCCGACCTTCTCCGCCCAGCGCGACCACGTGATTCGACATGATTTGTGCCGACAGCGGGTCGAGTTCTATCGCGATCTGTGTTTCGGCGACGGCCTCCGAGGATCGCGCAAGAACCATCAGCAGGATTCCATACCACTGGTGCGCGGTCGCGGAACGTGGGTCGAGCGCAATGGCCCGGCGCATTTCCTGCTCGGCCTCCGTCACGCGCCATGTGCGCATCCGCACAAACCCGAGCGCCAGGTGTGGTTCGGCGAGCGTGCTGTCGAGTCCGATCGCCCGCGCCGCCGCGCGTTCGACCTCGCCCGGCAGCTCAGGCGATGCGTCATAGCCGTAATCTGCCAAGCTGATTTTCGCCAGGCCGAGTCCGGCCCAGGCGCGCGCGAACTGCGGATCGCGAGCCGTGGCCTGCTCGAAGAGCGCAACCGACTGCTGCAGCGCAACGACGCCGCGCTGGTACCACAGGTGGCGCGCCCGCAGGTACAAGTCGTACGCGACCGGGTCGCTCGTTCCGTGCGACGTATCCGCCCGCCCAACGGCACTCGGTCCGCCAAACGATGGCGCTATGGCGCCGACAATCGCCCGGGCCAGCTCATTCTGTACCGTGAAGACATCGGCGGCCTCGCGGACAAAAGCATCAGACCACATCTCCACGCCGTCGGCAGTACTCGTCAGGCGTGCCGACACGCGCAGCCGTCCGCCCGCCCGACTCACCGTCCCTTCGAGCAGCGCATCGACCTTCAGCACGTCGCGAATCGCCGCGATGTCGCGGGTCCGCGCGTCCCGGAACGCATACGACGACGTCCGCGACGCCACGCGGAGACCCGGCACTTTGGAGAGAGCGTTCGCCAATTCGTCGGTCATGCCGTCGGCGAAATACGCATTGGCCGTGTCTCCTCCGGGATTCTCGAACGGCAGCACGGCGATCTGGCGCGCGTCGGGGGTTATTCGTCCTTCGGTCGCTTCTCCGCCGAATGCCCGCCATGCCACGGCAGCCGCCGCGAGCAGGGCGAGCGTGCCCACTATCGCCGGCACGCGGCGGCGCCAGGTGGCCATCGCCAGCACTGCGGGCGCGGTCAGGGCCTGCACTGGCGCCGTAGCCGTTGGCGTCAGGCCTCCACTCGGCGTGAGCACGGCCTCCAGTTGCGGAATCAGCTCGTCCACGTGCTGCCAGCGATCCGCGGGCTTCTTCTCGAGACACCGCATCACGAGCATCGAGAGCGCGACCGGCATGCTGCGGTGGGTCGTCACCGGCTCGGGGGCGGCCGTCACATGCGCGGCCAGAATCTGCTGTGGCGACGACGCGGCGAACGGCGGCCGGCCCGTCAGCAGTTCGTAGGCCACCACGCCGAACGCGTAGACGTCGGCCCGGTGGTCTACGTGCGGATCCGCCACCGCCTGTTCGGGCGCCATGTACGTCGGCGTGCCTAACGCGACGCCCAGCGTGGTGAGCGATTGGCGGCCGGTCGCCTCACTGAGCGCTTTGGCAACTCCGAAATCCGTGACCAGCGCGTGTCGCCCGCGCAGCATCACGTTCTCCGGCTTCAGGTCGCGGTGCACGACGCCATGCCGGTGTGCCTCGGACAGGGCATCGGCAATGTCGCGCAGGATCCGCACCGCGTCGCTCACCGGAAGCTCTCCTTCCCTGACGAGCTTCTCCCGCAGCGACAGGCCGTCCACGAACGGCATGACGTAGAACAGCAGACCGCCGGCGTCGCCGGAGTCGTACAGGGGCAGGATATGCGGATGCTGCAGGGCCGCCGCCACCTTGATCTCGCGGAGGAACCGTTCCTTGCCGAGTGACGCCGAGAGATCCTCGCGAAGGACCTTGATCGCCACCTTCCGGCCGTGCTTCAGGTCCTCGGCGAGGTATACGTTCGCCATCCCGCCCTGCCCGAGCTCACGCTCGATGCGATAGCGATCGGCCAGTGCCGCGGAAAGCCGCTCGGCTACACCGGTCATCGCGGCACCCTGGTCGCAAGGTCGCTGAAGAAACCCTGGACGAGTATCAGGTCGTCAGGACGCTCCCCGACGCCTCCCGCTGGCCGCAACATGAGGAAACGCTGGCGATCCATGCCGACGTCGAAATTGAGGGCGAACCCACCACCACCCGCCGCGAACAGCCTGACCGGCTGGCCAACTCCGAAGGCCGCCCCACCGTGGACGGGCACGGCGATCATGTCGTCATGATCGTCGATGAAGTACAGCTCACCCCCGTCGCGGGACCAGTGCGGATAGCGACCGCCCGCCTCCGAGACCTGTTTCCGGGATGCCTTCGTATCCGGGAATGGCCGGACGTACGTTTCCAGGCGCCCCGATTCATCCGACGCGTACGCCAGCCAGCGCCCGTTAGGCGAAATGGTCGGCAGCGTCTCGTTCGCCGGACCAGTGACGAGCGGCTGTGCCGCGCTATCACCGTCCGTCCGCATAGCGAGGATGTCCCCCTTCGAGTGGTAGACGATCCACTCGCCGTCCGGGGAGAACTCCGGATTCCCGCCTGTGGCCACCGTTCTCCCTAACGACGTGGGGGGCACGCTGCCGTCGGCCGGCCCCGTGGCAAGGCGGCCGTTGGACGTCGTGTAGAGAATCGTGCGGCTGCGAGGCACCCAGGCGGGAGTCGCATTGATTTCGCCCAGGGGCGACGCCGGTCCGCGGTCCAGCTGCTTGATCCACAATCTCGGGAAACCACCGCCCGGATTCGACTCGAGTGCGGCCACATCCTTCCCATCGGGCGAGAGGACGGCACGCCCCAGGAACGGTTTCACCCACGAAGGATCGACCGGGGTTGCCACACCGGAGCGTGAAGCCCACACCAACTCCAGCAAAGACCGGTTCGTGCTGGAGGTGTACGCCAGCAGGCCGCTCTCCGAGATGCTGACATCGCCGCGTCCACCCACCCTGACGACGACGCGCTCTGCCACCTTCACCGCCTCACCGGTCAGAACCAGGCGATTCCCATCGAACGGCGCCGCCATCATCGTGCCATCGTCCGTCACGTATACGAGGTGACCCGAAGCAGCGTAGCGGCCGAGCACACCCCGCACGAGCACACGATGCACGGCTGACCTGAGGTCGACCACCGCGACGTCGAACGCACCTTCCATCCGCCGCCCGATCGTGAAGAGCACGCCGCGGCCGTTGGGGAGTGCAACGGGATCCTGGAACGACTGCTGCTCTGCCGGATCGGGCTTTGCGACGACTTCGGAAACGCCTCCTGCCACTTTCACCCGATTGATGGCGCCGCGGCCGGCGAAATAGATGTATCCGTCGCTGCCCCACGACAGGCCGTCCACCCCGACGAGTGAGTCCGTCACGGTCGTGACGGGGCCGCCGTCGACGGCGATCCACTTGATGACGGGACGACTCCCCACAACGAAAGCCAGGCGCTTCCCGTTCGGCGAGAACGCAGGATTAATGCCCTCCTCCGTCCCGGACAAACTGGTGGCCCGGAGGTCATCCAGACGACGAACCCAGATCCGCCTGCTGCTTCGCGTGTCGCCGAATCCGACGTAGGCGATCGCGCGGCCGTCCGGCGACACCGCCAAGCGGTAGTTGCTGGCGAGGTTGGTGTTGATGGCCTGACTGTCCGGCAGGGCAAGGGCGAATCGCAACACGCTCGTAGTCGACGCTGGCCTCAGCCACCCGAACGCCGCCGCGACGAGCGCCGCCGCCGTCGTTGCCCAGGGAAGCCAGGTCCACCCACGACTGTGCGCGCGCATCGCTGCGGCCTTGGCTGCGGACCCGCGCGTTTCGGTGAACAGCGGATTCGCGAGCGCCTCTGCGAATGCCTGCGCACTCGCAAAGCGATCGGCGGGAAGTTTCTCCAGCGCGATCGCCAGCGCTGCCGCGACGTTCGCCGGTACCGACTTGCGAAGCGTGGTTACCGCCGCGACCGGTTCGGCGATGATCTTCATGATGACCTGCTGGGCCGAGCCGCCCAGGTGCGGCGGTTGGCCGGCGAGCATCTCGTACAACACGCTGGCCAGGGAGTAAACGTCCGACCGGGCCGTGATCTCCTTCTCGGCCGTCGCCTGCTCCGGCGACATGTAGTGCGGCGTCCCTAACGAGAGGCCGGTCTCGGTCATGCGGCCGCCCGCGGCGGCACTCACCGCCAGCGCAATCCCGAAGTCGGCCACCATCGGCCGGCCGTCGTGCAGCAGGATGTTCTCCGGCTTGATGTCCCGATGGATCACGCCATGGCGGTGGGCATAGTCCAGCGCGTCCGCCACCTCGCGCGCGATTCGCACCGACTCGTCCACACCGAGCTGCGTCTCGCGATTGAGTTTTTCGCGCAACGTCTCGCCCTGGATGAAGGGCATGACGTAGTAGAGGAAGCCGTCGGCCGTACCCGAATCAAAGAGCGGCAGGATGTGCGGATGCTGCAGCGCGGCCGTCGTCGTAATCTCCTGCACGAACCGCTCGGCGCCTAACACGGCGGCGAGTTCCGGCTTCAGCACCTTCAGCGCCACCTTCCGCTTATGCTTCAGGTCCTCGGCGAGATACACGGTCGCCATGCCGCCCTGCCCCAGCTCCCGCTCTATTCGGTAGCGATCAGCGAGGGCCGCGGAGAGTCTCGACGCAACGCCACTCATGGTCGTCGGCAAACGTCAGGTTCCCCGGAGAAGGACACGGCACCCAACATGCGCAGTGGCGACCACGACCGCGAGGTACCGCCGTCCCCGGCGACTCGATGCCGGCGGCGGAGCGGCAGGACGGAACGCTGGCGAGAGCTAACCGCCCAGGGAGCGGATGTCCTCGAGGTCCTTCGGGCGACCGCTTGCCCGCTTGTTGCGCACGAACGCCTGACGACCGATAAACTGGACGGGAACTTCGAACAGCGTCCCGCTGAGAGCCTCCTCGCGCGCTTCGGCAAAGTCGACACCGCTGATCGATGTCATGATGTCAATCCGATACGGTGGAAGTCCGATCTGGACGACCTGATCCAAGGTCGAAAAATCCGACTCGCGAATGTTCAGCGCCGACATCGGTGCGCCGAACTCGGAGAGTGCGCGCCAGATGCGACTGGCGTTGGTCGCCGTCGGCTCCACCCAGATGTCCAGATCCCCCGTGACCCTGGGCACCCCATGGGCCGCAAGCGCATGCGCCCCCACGATGAGGAATCGCACGCCGTTGGCGACCAGCGCCGCCAGCACATCGCGGAAGTCGGAGATCACGTGCTGCCGGCGTGATCCTTCAGAGTTGCGAGTACGACCGGCATGGTCGCGCGTGAATAACTGGGCAGGGGCCGACCAGCCAGGCGCCAGGCCTCGGCCGTCAGCTCGGCGACCGCCGCTACCCGCTCTTCGAGGGTCCCGCCCATGCGCGCGTCGCCTGCCTCCGCGCTCCGCAGCGGCACGACACGGCCCGTTGTGCGAGAAGGGTCCATCACGCTGGAAATCTAACGCCTAACACGGCCGACCGCCCGGCGACGCCGCTCATGCTTCAAACCCCTCACGCTGTGCCGCCTCGACCAGGCGTTCGTCGAGAGTCACGAACCCTCCGTCCGGCGGCGTTCCCGCCCACTCCAACGCGGCTGCAAGTTGCAAGGCGTCGGCGGCACGCAGCGAATGCACACGCAGGAGCCGCATGGCCTGTTCGCGCACCGCGTCGCCGGGCTGCACCTCAAACCAGCTCTTCCGCAGCACGTCCAGTAGCGATCGTGCGTCCCGTTCCGCGGGCGCGCTGAGGTGCCCGTCCCGGTGCATCCGCGCGATGGCGGACGCGCACTCGACGGCACTTCCCCACCAGACGACGAGTTCATCGTCCTGCTCCAGTTGTTGCCTTACCCGCTTCGTCTGCGGTTGCTGCAGGAGCAGGGGAACGAGGGCCGAGGCATCCCAGAATTTCACCGGCCGGATTCCCGCTCGGCGAGGATCGCGGCGAGGCCCCGACTCTTGGGATCGTCAGGGCGCTTCCGTTCCCAGAAATCCTTCGGCAGCTTGGCGCGGGGGGAGCGCATGCGCCCGGTGCGCAGCAGCTCCTCGCGACGCCCCTCGACCGATCGCGCCCCCGTGACGGGGGCCAGGCGTGCGATCGGCCGGCCCCGGTCCGTGACCAACACCTCATCGCCCCGCCGGATGATGTCGAGGAAGGCGCTGAGCCGGGCCTTGAGTTCTGTAACCGAAACAGTCTTTATCATCTGACCAGACTAGTCATTTCATGGTGACGCGTCAAGTCCTTTGCGCCGGCCCTGGCCGAGCTCGCGCTCGATGCGATAACGGCCGGCCAGCGCGGCCGAGAGGTGCTCGGTGATCATGCCCGACTCCGTTCCCACGCGACGACTGCCTCCCACCGCGGTCGCACATCAGACAGCAACTGCTGAAAGCCGGACATCACGCGCACCTTGCTCAGGAACGGGTCGTGCTCCGCCAGGAACGGATAGTTGATGAAGCCGTGCTCGACCGCATTCCGGACCCAACGGAGCGCGTCGTCGTGCTGCCCGATCAGCGCGTACGCCTCCGCGGCGAACATCGCCGCGAATTCGTTCTGGAGCGCGGCCTCCGTCGCGGGCGTGGCATATCGCAGCGCGCCCTCCCGGTCCCCCATCAGCGCGTGCTGCAGGAACGACGCTCCAGATCCCAATGGAGTGCCGGGGAGCAGCGACCCGGTGCGTCCCAGGATGTCGGCGGCCTCTTCCCGGAGCCCGGATGCCCCGATCTGCATTCCCGCGATGAAGGGAGCCATCGACGCCGCCGGCGACATGGCGCATGCGCGGCGGCCGGGTTCGACCGCCTCCTGAAAGCGGCCGTTCACCCAGTGGTAGGTGCTGACCACGAGGCAGGACCTTGAGCGCGACTTTGCGCTTGTGCTTCAGGTCCTCGGCGAGATACACGGTCGCCATGCCGCCCTGCCCGAGCTCGCGCACGATGCGGTAGCTTTCGGCGAGGGCTGACGATAGACGATCGATCGCCGCCATCACCAGTTCTCCAACGGCGCCAGGAGTGCGGCCACACGCGGGTCCTTCCGCAGCTTGTCGTACCGGGACTTGCGAGAATACCAGAGCCAGGGATCGTGCCGGGAGACCGCCTCGGTCAACAGCGAAACCGCCGCCTCGTGATCGCCCAACTCCTCGAGTGCCGCGGCCGCCGCGGCAACGGGTGGCAGCCGGCCGCCGTGACGGGCCCGAAGGCGTTGCAGCGTCGCTCGGGCGTCATCGCGCCGCCCGGCGACCGCCAGCAGCCAGGCGTGAACGCTCTCGACTTCGGAGGGGCGAACCCCAGCCAGTCGAGACACGCGCCGCTCCACGATGTCAATCGCCTCGACCACGCTGCCCATCCCCGCGAGCGCCTCGGCACGTTGCAACCAGGCGATGCCGAAGGAGGAGTCGAGGGCGATCACGCTCCGCGACACCGAGTCCGCTTCCCGGTAGCGACGAGCGATGTTCAGGACCTGTCCAACTTGCATGCGGGAGATGAGCGATGCCGGCTCGAGCTCGGCCGCTCGTCGCGTCCGGCGAAGCGCCTCCGTGAAATCGCCGCGCCGGACCGCGTGGATACCAGACCAGCCCCAGTTCGTCGCGAAGGTGGAGTCCAACTCGAGAGCCCGGCGCAGCCGTTCCTCGGCCTCCCGGCCCCGGCCGAGCGTCATGAGCGCGGACCCCGATGAGGCCCACGCCTCGGTGACCGTCGAGTCGATCGCCAGCGCGCTGTCGGCGGCGGCCAGTGCCCGATACAGGTAGACGTCCGTCGTGTCGTCGTCGTAGAACGGCAGGGTGTTGTTTGCCATTCCCAGCCACGCCCGCGCGCGCGCATAACGCGGGTCCCTCACCACCGCCTGCTCGAAGAGCGCGATGGCCTGCCGGATCGCGATTCCCGAACGCCGGTTCCAGAGCACGATGCCTTGCAGGAGCAGCGAATGCGCATCCGGATCGGTCGTCTCCTGTCGCACCAGCGACCCTTCGGCCACTGCCCCGAGATTGCCCAGGAGTTCACGAGCGACCTCGCGAGCGATTTCATCCTGCACCGCAAAGACGTTCGTGATCGGACGGTCGTACGACTGGCTCCATCGGACCGCGCCATCGGCGGCGGACAACGTCATGCTGATGCGGACCTGGCCGTCGGCGCGCTGTACGGATCCGGTCAGCAGCGACCCCACGCCAAGCTCACGCGCAATCGACCGATCATCGAGCCCGCGCGCCTGCAATGCCCCAGCGCTGGACCGCCCGATGACACGAACTCCAGCCTTGGCCAGCGCTCGCGTCATCTCTTCGGCGAGGCCGATGCCGAAGTAGTTGTCCGCTTCGTCGCCGCTCAGGTTGGCGAGCGGCAGCACGGCGATGCTCCGGTCGGTGGTCGGCGCGTGGGAGGCGCCCGTCGTGTCGCGGCCCTTGACCAGAGCGAACGCAGCGATCGCGAGGACCGCAGCCGCACCGACACCGAGCGCGAGCCGCCGCGCGCTCCGTTGCGCCCCGGGCGTGAGAGAGCCAGCCGGGCCTGCGGCGGGCGTCGTGACCGCTTCCAGTTCACGGAGTACCTCGTCGGCAGTCGCCGGACGCACCGACGGATCCTTGGCCAGGCAGCGCATAACGAGTCTGCCCAGCGCCGGTGGCGTGTCCGCTCGGCGGTCCACAACAGGCCGCGGCAACTCGCCCAGGTGCATGGCGAGCACGCGGTGAGGAGCGTCACTGACGAAGGGCGGCTGACCGAGGAGCATCTCGTATGCCATGCAACCCAGCGCATAGAGATCGGCCCGATGATCGACGTAGGGGTCGCCCGCCACCTGCTCCGGCGCCATGTAGGCCGGCGTCCCGATGGAGGTACCGGCCTGCGTGAGAGTGTCGCCGCCGGGGACGGTGCGGGACGCCGACACCGCCTTGGCAATCCCGAAATCGGTGACGACGGCCGCGCCATGCGATAGCAGCACGTTGTCGGGCTTTATGTCCCGGTGCACTACGCCGCGCGCGTGGGCATAGCTGAGCGCCCGCGCAACGTCACGAAGGATGCCGACGATCTCCACCAATGAGAGCGGCGGACCCTGCGACAGCCGACGGCGAAGCGATTCGCCCTGCACGAACGGCATCGTGTAGAACGGCACTCCACCCGCATTCCCCGCCGAGAGGAGCGGGACAATGTTGGCCTGTTGCAGCGACGCCGCCATCTGGATCTCCCGCTCGAAACGCTCGAGGCTCACGCCGGCGGCGATGTCAGCGGAGAGCACCTTGATCACGACCTCGCGGTTGAGACCCTGCTCGCGTGCGGCGAACACCCGCGACATTCCCCCGCCGCCGAGTTCGCGCTCGATTCGATAGCGGTCGGCGAGGGCGGCAGAGAGCCGCGCGACGTCAGCCGTCACCGCGGCACCCTCGCCTTCACTTCCTCCATCCAGTTCTCGACCACAATCAGCGGCGCACGCCGATCGCGGCCGCCCTCACGACTCCGCGCGAAGATGAAGCGGCCGTCCGGCGCAACGTCCCACGGCGTGTAGTAGTCCGGCTCGAGCAGCGAGAGTGCGCTTCGCAACTGGAAGAGGGCGCGCGGTTCGCTGCGTCGCCACTCGGCGCCGCTCGCGACCGCGACCGCCATCATCGTGTTGTCGGATCGCAGGAAGAAGAGCTCGCGCCCGTCCCGTGACCAGAGCGGCGCGCGCCCGCCGCCGGCGGAGATCTGTTCCTTCGCGTCGTTCGTGTTCGGGAAGGGACGGACGAAGACTTCCGGTTGGCCGGTTTCGTCGGAGTGATATGCGATCCACCGGCCGTCAGGTGAGAGCGCGAACGCGCTCTCGTCGTACGGGGTGACGACGAGCGGCGTGAGCGCCTCGTCAACTCCGGCCTGGCGAACGCCGAAGATATCGCGCCCTCCTGCGGACGCCGAGCTGGCCCCACGGCGAATCATGAGCCATCCCCGGTTCGGCGAGAACGCTGCCTCGTCGGCGAGTCCCTTCCACAACAGCGAGTCCGAGCCGGCGCCATCAGCGCGACGCATGAAGATGCCGGCGGTACTCACGAACGTGACCGCGCGACCGTCACTCGTCCATCGCGGCCGCGCTTCCGACTCGGCGCCAAAGGTCAGGCGGGTGGCCGGTCCGCGCGGAAGCGACTTGATCCAGATGTCGTCCCCGTCCGGCGTGTTGCGGCCGATGGCCAGCCGGGTACCGTCGGGGGACAAGGCCCACCCGAAATTCCCCGCCGTCTGGGTCACCCGGAACGTGAAGCTCGAGTCCACCGCCGACTCGCGACCGGTGCGATCGATCCAGACGAGATCGAACTCGCCGCCCGCTGCCCTCAAGCCGCGGCGCATAACGAGTGTGCCTGACGCGGAGACCGCGAGATACGGCGACGTCCCGGCGTCGAACGCCACGCTGTCGAGGACGACCACCGGTTCGCCGCGAACCTGCAGTGTCTTCAGGTCGAAGGGCACGGCGTGTACGGCCATCACGTCGTCCTCGACGTAGACGAGGTGTCCCGACGACAGGAAATGCCCGACCCTCGCCCTCCGCTGCAGCTCCCGAGCAGTGGATGAACGCAGGTCCAGCACCCAGAGACTCCCATCGCCGCACGGGGCGCGGCACGCCTGGAAGAGGACCCCGCGCGCACCCGGCAGGGGCGTCAGCGTCGAGAGCACCAGGGAGTCGGCGGTCCAGACGACCGTCGCCGTCCCGCCTGACGACGGAACACGCATCAGCCGCTTCTGGTCCTGGGCGACATACACCAGCGTGTTGTCGTCGAGCCAGGCGACCGATTGCGACACGCTGGAGGCGTCCTGCGCCACCACGGTTGGTGCGCCCCCAGTAATCGACAACTTCCGGACGATGTTTCGCTCGATAACGGCGACCGTCTGGCCGTCGGGAGCTACCGCAATCGACGATGCGCCCTCGGCGCCGGCCAGCAGCACCGACTCGAGGCTGTCGCGTGACTTGTACCAGAATTGCGTGACGGCGGGCGAGCGCGGCGATCGGCCGAGGTAGAAGATGCGGGAGCCGTCGTCCGAGATGGCCACGACCCCGAAGGGATCGGGTAGCTGCGCATCGGGGAACGAGAGGGCGTAGCGGTTCACGGGCGGGGGCGGCCCGGGACGCCACAGCGCCCAGCCGGCCAGGATGGTCATGACGCCTAACGCACCGGCCAGCGCGAGCATGGCGGCGCGCTGCGGTCTCGCCGCGGCAAGGAGCGGCGTAGCGGCGCTGGCTCCGGTGTTGAAGTGCGGATCGCCAAGGGCGTCGGCGAAGGCCTTTGCGCTCGAGAAGCGGTCGGCGGGCACCTTCTCGAGGGCCTTGGCCACCGCCGCCGCGACGTTCCCCGGCACCGACTTCCGGTACTTCGTCACGTCCTGCGCCGGCTCGGCGATGATCTTCATGATGATCGCCTGCGCCGAGCCGCCGCTGTGCGGCGGTTCGCCGGCCAGCATCTCGAACAACACGCTCGCCAACGAGTACACGTCCGAGCGGGCGCTGATTTCCTTCTCTGCCGTCGCCTGCTCGGGACTCATGTAGTGCGGCGTCCCTAACGAGAGCCCCGTCTCGGTCATCCGGCCGCCCGCCGCCGCGCTCACCGCCAGCGCGATCCCGAAGTCGGCCACCACGGGTCGGCCGTTCTGGATCAGGATGTTCTCCGGCTTGATGTCCCGGTGGATCACGCCCTTGCCATGCGCGTAGTCCAGCGCGTCAGCCACCTCGCGCGCGATCCGCACCGCCTCGTCCACGCCGAGCTGGGTCTCGCGATTGAGCTTGTCCCGGAGCGTCTCCCCTTCAATGAAGGGCATCACGTAGAACAGGAACCCATCCGCGGTGCCGGAATCAAAGAGCGGCAGGATGTGTGGATGCTGCAGCGACGCCGTGGTAGTGATCTCCTGCACGAACCGCTCGGCGCCGAGCACGGCGGCGAGCTCCGGCTTCAGGACTTTCAGCGCAACCTTGCGCCTGTGCTTCAGGTCCTCGGCCAGGTACACCGTCGCCATCCCGCCCTGTCCGAGCTCCCGCTCGATGCGGTAGCGGTCGGCGAGGGCGGC
>Ga0209640_10000450_pt1 | contig 31475 bp, 33 predicted proteins | sample RifCSP10_1_FD_184018 | JGI IMG/M metagenome (GOLD analysis project Ga0209640, IMG submission 184018) | Soil microbial communities from Rifle, Colorado - Rifle CSP2_sed 10_1 (SPAdes) (version 2) | ecosystem: Environmental > Terrestrial > Deep subsurface > Rock core/Sediment | place: Rifle... | reverse complement strand
CAGCTTCTTCATCCGTTCGGATCGTTCGGATCGTTCGGATCGTTCGGATCGTTCGGATCGTTCGGATCGTTCCTGAAGAACCGAGAATAGCACGCAGTGTAAGATCCACCGTCGATGAGCCGACGGCGTCTGACCATCGGAGTCGTGATCGTTCTCGCACTCGTGGTCCTTGCGAGCGTGGGGACGTTGTACGTGCGTGCGGCTTCCCTCGTCGTGCGTGCGGCGGGTCTCGGCGGCCGGATGGAAGCGCTCGCACACCGGCAGGCTCGCGCGGTGACTGCGCATGCGCGCCACGTCGTGCCGACGAGGTACGGCGAGGTGGCGGGGCGACTCTATACGCCTGCCGGGGGCGCCGCCCGTTCTGTGCTGCTCATCCCTGGCATCCACTCGATGGGCATCGAGGAGCCGCGTCTCACGGCGCTGGCCGACGATCTGGCTGGCGCCGGCCTGAACGTGATGACCATGGCGCTGCCCGATCTGCAGACGTATCGAATCACTCCTCGCGCCACGGACGTCATCGAGGATGCGGTGTCGTGGATGGCCGTCCGCCAGGACCTCACGCCCGACGGTCTCGTCGGCATTGTGGGCATCAGTTTCGCCGGAGGCCTCTCGATCTCGGCGGCCAGCCGGTCATCGATCCGGGACCGCGTCGCGTTCGTGCTCTCCTTCGGCGGACATGGCGACCTGCCGCGGGTCATGCGCTATCTGACGACCGGTGAGGCGCCACAGGTGCCCGGCGTCGAGACTCATCCGCCCCACGACTACGGAGTCGCCGTGATCCTCTACGGCCTGGCCGACCGGGGCGTGGTGCCGATCGACCAGGTCGCGGCGCTGCGCCAGGGGGTCGAGACGTTTCTGCTGGCATCGCAACTTACGCTGGTGAGCATGGACCAGGCCAACGCGATGTTCGCCAAGGCGCGCGAGATGGCCGCGATCCTGCCCGAGCCCTCGCGGACCTACATGGGCTATGTCAACGATCGCGCCGTGGACAAGCTCGGGCCGGTGCTCGTACCGCATCTCCAGCAGCTCGGAGCCGACGACCCGGCGTTGTCGCCGCAGCGGCTCGAACGACCGCCGCTCGCGCCGCTGTACCTCCTTCACGGCAACGACGATACGGTGATCCCGGCGGCCGAGTCCGCCGTGCTGGGAGAGGCCCTGCGAGGGAAGGGTGCCAACGTCCACGTGCTGCTCAGCGGCCTCATCACGCACGCCGAGGTCAATCGTGCGGCGACGGCGATGGACGCGTGGAAGCTGGTCAGCTTCTGGGCGCAGGTCCTACGACACTAGTTCACGCTTCTCGGTTCTCACTTCTCGGTTCGTGTTCACGTTCAGGTTGCACCGAACGTGAACCGTGAACCGACCCTGAACATGAACACGAACCGAGAAGCGAGAAGGTAGAAGTGTGAACACGAGTACCCACCTCCTCCGTCTTCAAAAAGTCTTGTCCCGAGCCGGCGTCGCGTCCCGCCGTGCTGCGGAAACGCTGATCGCCCAGGGCCGCGTGACGGTCAACGGCACAACGGTCGTCGAAATGGGCGTGAAGGTGGATCCCACTCGCGACGACGTTCGTGTCGACGGCCGGCGGATCACGGCTGCCGCCCGGCAGCGCTACATCCTGCTGTACAAACCGGCCGGCTACGTCACGACGCGGTCCGATCCCCAGCGTCGTCGCACGGTCATGGACCTGCTCCACGGCGTGCGGGAGTACGTCTACCCTGTCGGCCGGCTCGACTACGAGACCGAAGGACTGCTGTTGCTCACCAACGACGGTGACCTGGCGCTCCGCCTCACCCATCCCCGCCACGGCGTCGAGCGATCGTACGAGGCCCGCGTGGCAGGCATGCCCGGCAGCAAGGCTCTCGAGCGCCTCCGCAAGGGAATCCCCCTCGATGGACATCGCACGCTGCCGGCCGAGGTCGTACTGCTCAACGAAGGCCGCCGCGACCGTGACGGTGTCCTGCGGGTCACGATCCGGGAGGGGCGAAACCGGCAGGTGCGGCGGATGTGCGAAGCCGTCGGTCACCCGGTCTACGCGCTGCGACGAATCCGCATCGGGCCGATCAGCGACCGCCGGCTCGAGCCAGGAGCGTGGCGGGATCTGTCGCCCGGAGAGGTCCGGGCGCTCAGGGGAGCCGTGCAGAAAGTGGAAAGTGCAAAGGTCAAAGTACGGAAGTAAGTTCCCTACTTTTCACTTTCACTCTCGTCTTCCTCGAGCGGCAGCATGTCCTCGCGCGGCGCCGTCTCGGTGAGCCCGGCGGGAGGATCGAAGCCGAGCGCGTCGGCCATGTCCTCGATCTTCGGCAGGTCGTTCAGGTCCTTCAGGCCGAACCGGATCAGGAACTCCCTGGTCGTCGCATAGAGGAACGGACGGCCGACGACGTTCTTGCGGCCGACGATCTTGATCAGGTGGCGCTCGAGCAGCGTCGAGAGCACGCCGGCGGTGTTCACGCCTCGGATCTCACCGATCTCGAGGGCAGTGACCGGCTGCCGGTAGGCAATGACGGCCAGCGACTCGAGCGCCTGCACCGTCAGCTTCTGCGCCGAGCGCTCGTGGAACAGCCGTCGCACCCACTCGTGAAGGTCCGGTCGCGTGACGATCTGGTAGCCGCCCGCCACCTCGACCAGCTGCAGTCCTGGCCGGTTCTCGTAGTCGGCCTTGAGGGCCTCGACGGCCGCAAGCACGTCCTCTTTCGGCTCCTCGGCGAGAAGCCTGAAGAGCATCTTCGGGGTGATGGGCTCGGGAGACGCGAAGATCAGCGCCTCGACGACCGCCTTCACCTCGGCGGCCACGGTCGCGACCGCCCGTGGGTCATTCTCGAATACGTCGTTCGACATGCTCGTCCTCAGGGAGCCAGCGGGTCGTCAATCGGGTGCGGCGCATCTGCGGGCCTGGCGCGTTTGTAGACCCGGATCGGCCCGGTTCCGCCCGACTGGAAGACGCGAATCAGCTTGAGCCGAATCATCTCGAGCAGCGCCAGGAACGTCACGATCATGAACGGCCTGGATCCGTCGCCGTCGGCGAACAACTCCTCGAACCCGCATGCGTCGGTCTCCGACAGCCGCCCGAGCACCTGCCTGATCCGGTCTTCGATCGACAGCTGCTCCGGCGGCAGCACCATCGGGACCCGGCGGCTGGCGCGCTCCAGGACGCCCTTGAACGCCGCCAGCAGGCTGAACAGATCCACGTCGAGCTCCGGCTCGTACTCGTCGCCGGCCAACTCCGCCACGCGTTCGTCCGGCCGCATGAACTGCGCGCCGCGCAACGTCTCGCGTTCGTGGAGCAGCGCCGCCGCCGCCTTGTACTTCTGATGCTCCAGCAGCTGGCGCACGAGCGCCTCGCGCGGATCCCCTTCGGGCTCGCCGTCATCCTGAGCGGGACCTGGGCGCGGCAACAGCATCCTCGACTTGATGTGAATCAACGTCGAGGCCATCACCAGGAACTCTCCCGCCACGTCGAGATTGAGGTCCTGCATCAGCTCGAGGTAGCCGAGATACTGCTCCGTGATGAGCGCGACCGGGATGTCGTAGATGTTGACTTCGTTGGTACGGATCAGGTGCAGGAGCAGATCCAGCGGCCCCTCGAAGGCATCGAGCTTGACCTGATACGCGTCGGGCGAGGATTCGAAGTCGATGTGCTCGTTCACGGTGCGTTATCGCCGCTCAGTATCTCAGTCTCACCGCGTCGCGGACGCGCTCCATCGTGACCTGCGCGACCTCGCGCGCCTTCCGCGAGCCGTCGACGAGGATCTGACGGACGTGATCCGGCCTGGCCATCACCTCACGTCTCCGCTCGCGGAGCGGCTCGAGCGTGGCGTTCAGCGCCCGGGCCAGTTTCGTCTTCACCTCGACGTCGCCCACCTTGCCGGCGCGGTAGCGCGTCTTGAGATCCTCGACCTCGGCTGCGTCGGTGTTGAACGCATCATGGTACATGAAGACCGGATGTCCTTCGACCGTGCCCGGGATGTCCGCGCGAATCCGCTTCGGGTCCGTGTACATCTGCCGGACCTTCTTCACCACCGTCTCGGCGTCGTCGGCGAGGTCGATGGTGTTGCCGTAGCTCTTGCTCATCTTCCGGTTGTCGATGCCCGGCAGGCGCGGCACGCTGGTCAGCAGCGGCTGCGGCTCGACCAGCACCTCGCCGTAGAACTGATGGAAGCGCCGGATGGCCTCCCGGGACAGCTCGAGATGCGCGACCTGGTCTTCGCCGACCGGCACGAATCGGCCGTCGTACATCGCGATGTCGGCCGTCTGCAACAGCGGGTATCCGAGGAAGCCGAGCGTGGACAGATCCTTGTCGGTCAACTGCTCCTGCTGCTCCTTGTACGTGGGCACCCGCTCGAGCCACGGAATCGGAACGACCATCGACAGCAGCAGCGAGAGCTCGGCGTGCTCCGGGACGAGCGACTGCACGAAGATCGTGCTCCGATCCGGATCGACGCCGGCGGCAATCCAGTCGGCCACGTTGTCGAGCGCATTCGCCGTGATCGAGCCGGTGTTGGCGTACTCGCTGGTCAACGCGTGCCAGTCGGCGACGAAGTAGAAGCAGTCGTACCGCTCCTGGAGGCCCGCCCAGTTGCGGAGCGCACCTACGAGGTGGCCGACGTGGAGCCTGCCGGTCGGACGCATGCCCGACACGACGCGGGGCTTCTGAACGATGCGGTTCACGCTTCTCGCTTCTCGGTTCTCGGTTCGTGTTCAGGTTCCCGGTTCGCTACAGCAGCCACCGCATCAGTCGGTCCGCCACGGGCAGCACCACCATCGAGAAGACCCCTGTCAGCAGCAGCCCGTACAGGAGCAGGAACCCATAGGGGCGAAGCTTCTCGAATGCGTCGGCGATCGGCCCCTGCAGCAGCCCCGCCAGCACGTTGCCGCCGTCGAGCGGCGGCACCGGCAGCATGTTGAACACCGCCAGGAGCACGTTGAGGTCGACCAGGCGCAGGAGCACGACGGCTACGATCGATCGGCTCGCCACGGCCTCTCCGTCGAGGCCACCGCCCGGCATCACACGAAACACCAGCGCGGCGGCGGCGGCGATCACGAGGTTGCTCGCCGGTCCCGCGGCGGCGACCAGCATGTACTTCTGCTTCCAGTCGCCGCGCAGATTCCGCACATTGACGGGCACCGGCTTCGCCCACCCGATGAGGGGGAGACCGGACACCATCGCCATCAGCGGAAACACGATCGTGCCGATCGGATCGACGTGCACCACGGGATTGAGGGATACGCGCCCGAGCAGGCGTGCCGTGTTGTCACCCAGGCGGCTCGCGGACCAGGCGTGAGCCGCCTCGTGCACCGACAGCGAGATCAGCAGGACGACGAAGAACAGGAGGACCTGGATGGGGTCGATGGACGGCACTCTACCAACGATACCTCAGTCGAACGAAACCCGTGTGGATGTCGTAGGGCACCCATTGATACAGAACGTTGACGAAGGCGGGAATGAGCGGCGTACTGAGCGTCGCCGCCGAGCGTCCGAAGTCGTCGACGCTCCACTTGTCGAGGCGGTACCCGACGCCGAGCGCTACCCGGTTCGTGAACGCGTACTCGACGTCGGCCGACGCCCGGTGAAAGTCGTTGGCGAGCGCGGGCAGTTGCTGCGGAGCGGCGATCTGGCTGTTCGGCGCCCGCTCGTAGAGATACCGCGCCGTCGAATGCACGTAGTCGTACATGAACCGGGCGGACGCCCGGTCCGTGATCCGGGGCAGCTCGAAGCTGGCCGTCCAGGTGTGCGTGTCCTCGTTCAGATCGGTCGTCCAGTCGCGTGTCGGGTCGAAGAAGCTCGGGTCCGGCGGCGGGCGATCGGCCTGCCTCGACCGTTGTAGCGTCGTCAGGTTCTCGAACCCGTACGAAACGCCCGCGTTGACCCGTTCGCCCGGCATCAGGTCCAGACCGACGGCGAACGATGTCAGGTCGTTGTCCTGCAGGCCGAAGGCGGCGGCCGGACGCTTCTCCCGGCCGACCGCGAGCGACGCGTTGAAACCCACGACGCTCGACGGGCTCACCTGCAGGATGGCGCTGACGCGCTGCCGCGTGCGGTCGGAGATGTCGAACTGGCGGAGCGACACCTGCTCGTCGATGTCGCTGAGCACTTGTTCGTCCAACCCGTCCCCGGTCCGCTTCGAATAGTCGTACTGCAGCCGCGCCGACCCCCAGGAGAGACCCGCGCTGTCGACCGAGGCGCGCACCGTGTTCTCGACCGTCGTCTCGAACACGCGATAGGTGCGGTCGTCGCTCTCACGCCCGTAGCCGGCCCTGAATGCGACGAACCTGAGGGGCGTAAACGAGGCGTCCAGATCCACGAAGTGGCGGGTCAGATCGAACGCCTCGCTGCCACCCGTGGCCGACGTGGCGGCATTACCGTCGAGGCGCACGTACTGTCCGACGGCAAAATGCGGCGTCCGGTTGTCGTAGTCGTACAGCCGGTACTGGCCGCTCAGCCACAACGTAGGCGTGGGCCGCGACGACACGCGATAGAGCATCGACACGATGCGCGCCTCGCCCTCCGCCGTGTCGCGCGGCAGTGGAATCGGCTGGATGGCCGTGTTGATCGTGTGAGGCACGAGCTCCGCATCCTGCAGCCAGCTCCCGACCGATACGTAGGCCGTGGCGCGGCTCCGGGCCGGCAGATTCGCGGAACCGGACGCGCTGAAGGTGTGCGCGCTGCTGTCCGGCCACAGCGACAGGCGTCCCTGTGATGACCCGTTCCCCGCGGAGTACGCGCTCGAATGGGTCTGATCCGTGACGCGAAGCGGGTTGTCCCAGACCAGGGTGTCGACGGCGTTGGCGAAGAACGACCCGTCGTATGCCACGCGGACCGTTCCCCGGCCACTCGACCACTCTGCCGCCGTGCTGACGTCGTTCGTGCGCGTGTCGACCGTGACGGGCAGCTCGATGGCGTTGCTGAAGCCGAAGCTCGCGCTCCAGGGCATCGCGCCGGTCCTGGACGTGCTCCTGAGGGAGGCGCTCAGGTCGAGGTTCCGGGTCGCCGAGTACACGACTCTCGCGTCGGCGATGTCGCGGCGCGACCGCGTGTCGAACACCGTTCCAATCGATCCCGCGAAGGCCGTCGCGATGGTCGACCCGCCCTGCACGGCCGCCTGGGCCGCATCGCTCAATCTGAACACCCCCGGCGACTCCTCGGTGAATGGCGAGATCGAGACGCCGCTGTACCACAAGGGCACCTGGTTCCACTCGAACGAAGCCTTTACCTTGCCGGGGCGTTCGACGGACGCCGCGTAGCGCTGGTCACGGTACCCGGCGTGATCGACGGCCGCCTCGAATATCCAGTTGTTCCTCGTTCGTGTGTACCGGAACCGATCCAGGGTCGGGCCCGTTCGTGGATCGGAGAAGCTCTGGTATCGGCCGATCCCGCCGAGATCGCTGGCCACGCGCACACCGAAGTCGATCTCCCCGGCGCCCGCGGTCCGCTCCTGACTCTGCACTGTTTGCGACTGCGCCGCAGCCGGACCGCCGTACAGCAACAGCACGGCAAGGATCGCAAGTGAACGTCGAAGCATCATCCCCTCCTCACCGCGTGAGCGTCTGCCCGGACGGGTGATTCGACCCGTGGATTTGTTGGTGGCAATTCACGCAAGCGCGCCCGACGATGCGGTTGCTTCGCGAGGCAACGGACCCGCTGTCGTAGATGGTGGACGGATGTCTCGACCCGATGTGACAGCGCTGACAGAGCATCGGCACGCGCGCGACGAGCATCCGGTCGTTGGAGGAGCCGTGCGGGTCGTGACAGCTCACGCAGCTTTCCCGCCCTGCCGCGTGCTCGAACAGGAAGGGGCCGCGCTTCTCGGTGTGGCACGAGACACAGCTCTCGTTGATCCAGTTGCCGACGCGGAGCTGCTTGACGTTGGTCGCCCCATGCGGACTGTGGCAGGACGAACATGCCATCTTGCCCTCGGCCAGCGGCATGTGCGAGATGCGCTTGATCTTGAGCGCCTGCGTCTTGTGGCAGGTCGCGCACGTCTCGATCTCGGTCGCGGTCTTCAGCTGGGCCGTGACCGATTGCGGCTCGTGCACGCTATGACACGTCACACAGGACAGGTTCCTCGCGTCGTGCGCGCTCCCCCTCCAGAGCCCGTGCGACGTCTTCGTGTGACACGACAGGCACGCGTCGCTCACGTCGCGCGGCGCCATCCTCGTGAATTTTCGGATCGACGTCTCGACGGTCGGGTCCTCCACGTGCCGCTCACCCGGACCGTGACAGCTCTCACACCCCTGGGCCGCGGCGGGCGACCTCGGATGCGCGGCGTTGCCATGCGCGCTGCCGCTCACGCCCTTCTCCATGTCCGAGTGGCACGCCAGGCAGGTATCGCTGCCCACGTACTGCAACGGCGGAGCCTGGGACGCACCCTGCACCGCGGTGACCGGCGAGGCCGCCAACGGCGGGGCGTCTGATCGTGTCCTGGCACGCGGCACCTCTTCGACACCGGCGGCCTTCAAAGCCACCGCCAGCATCAAGACTGATGCCGCAAGAAGCAGACAGAAACGTGGTCGACTCATTTCGGTCTCCGGTCTCCGGTCTCCGGTCTTCGGTCTCCGGTCTTCGGTTCTTGCCTACTGCCTACTGCCTACTGAATCGCATGACACAACTCGCAATCCTGCGAGATCGTCGTGCCATCCGCAGCCTTGTGGCTGTCATCGTGACACCGGAAGCAGCCCGGCGTATCGACATGCCCAAGGTGGTTGGGGTACGTACCCCAGGCGACGCGCATGACTGGAAACACATTCCGGGCCCAGACCTGCTGCGTGGCGCTCACGGCGCGCGCCACCATCCTCGCATCAACGCCCTCGCGCGCGCGATAGAAGTCGTCGAGCCGCGCCGCAATGGACTCCAGCGCCGCCGTCCGATCGGCGTACTCGGCGCTCACCGCCGCCACGGCCTCGCGCCTGACAAAGGGCAGCTCACGCGCGATCTCCCCTCGTGCAATGGCCGCGTCGACCGCCCGCTGGGGCGTGAAGGCGAAGGTGTGCGCCGGCCGGTTGTGACAATCGACACAGTCCATCTGCCTGCGAGTACCACCGGCAATCTGCTCCTGTGTCGTGCCGTCGGCAGTGAACTCGCGAACCGCGCCCCGGTCATCCCTGACGCGGACGTACGGAATTGACTGGCGCTTCTCGTCCGTGGTCACGTACTCGATGTCGAGGCTGATGTGCCGGTGGACGCCGCTGCCCGGCCCGCCGCCGGGGCTGCCGATCTTCATGAGCAACCCGGTCACCGTCTCGCTGTTCTGTGCATCGTCGGCGTACTCCCGGATGTCCCGGAGCCTGCTGCCCTGAAAGCGCTCCGGCCAGTGGCAGCGCCCGCAGGTGTCGGTCGTCCTCCCGAGCGACCTGACCGGTGCAGGTACCGGCCGCGGCACCTGATTGCGCATCAGGTGATAGAGCTGGCGCGTTCCGGCGAGCTTGGCTTCGACGAACGACCCGACTCCGGGTCCGATATGACAACCCGTACACGCCACGCTCGCGTGCGGCCAGACCTGATGCGCCTCGAACTCGGGCGCCATCGTCTCGTGGCAGACCTGACCGCAGAACTCCCGGCTCTCCATGTAGTGCACGCCGCCGTACCCGGCAAGCGAGACGATGACGATGTTCACGAAGGTGAGGGCGAGGACGGCGGCGAAAACCACGCGCTGACGCTCCTGTCGCAGATCGATGACCGGCCACTCGGGCGCCTCCGGATAGAGTCGGCGACGGCGGGCCGTCCGCCACGCCCCGACCGGGATGAGCGCCAGGCCCGCCAGAAAGATGACTGGCAGCGTGACGAACACCAGCAGACCGAGATACGGATTGACGAGAAAGCCGAACGCCTCGAGCAGGAAGAGGACGAGGAACAGCGCCGCCGTCGCTGTGGCGAGCGCCATGCCGAGGAGCGACACCGGGTTCTTGACGGTGTCGGGAACGTGGACCGGCGTCCGCACGGCGATGCTTGACGGTTGCTACTTCTTCTTCAGGCTCTGCATGAACGCCACGAGGGCGTCGAGGTCTTCCTTCGGGAGGGCGGCGTAGGCCCTCATCGGAGGCTTCCGCTCGGCCTTGGCCTTGGCGGCCATGGCCGGCGCGTCGACAATCCACTGGCGGATCTCGTCAGCGGACAACTTCGAGCCGACCTCGTCGAGGGCGCCTCGCTTGTTTCCAACGCCCGCGACGGAGTGGCAGACGCTGCACTTCTGCGCGGTATAGGCCTTCTGGCCGCGTTCGATCGCCGCCGGCGACTGCGCCGAGGCGAGCGCCGGAATTACGAGAAGGAAAAGGACGAACCATCTGCAACGGGTCATCTATGCGCCTCTGTCGCCATCAGTTTACACCGCCGAAGATTTCGCTCAGCTGGGGAAAATCTCCTCCCGATCCGAACGGCAGAGCTCGGGAATCCTCGACGCGGCTTCAGTTCCCGAGCGGCACGACCCGTGCTCTATGGAGAGCAACGTCGTTCATTCGAACTGGAGGACGCCATGACTCGCAGCTTCACCCGCATCCTCGTGCCAACCGATTTCAGCCCGCCGTCGGACGCCGCCCTGGCCACGGCGAAGGAAATGGCCGAGCGGTTCGGGGCGTCGATTCACGTACTTCACGTGCTCGAGGATCCGTATTCGACCAGCGCATACGCAACCGAGGTCTACGGGTTCCTGCCTCCGGGTCTCAAGGAGTCCTGGCAGCGGAACGCCGAAGAGCGCCTGGTCAGGCTGCTGCCGCCCGAGGAACGAACCCGGTTCGGCGGTACGAGCACGGTGGTATTCGGCTCGCCGGCAAAGGCAATCGTCGAATACGCCGATGGCAACGGCATCGACCTCATCGTGATGGGCACGCACGGCCGGAGTGGCGTCGCGCACCTGCTGCTGGGCAGCGTCGCCGAACGCGTCGTCCGGACGGCGAGGTGCCCCGTGCTGACGATCAGGGGCGTCGCCGCCGACCGTGCCGCCGCGGCATCACTGGCGGCCGCAACGCCGGTGGGCGCGTAGAGTCGGCTGGAGACGGTCCGGCTGCCGCCTGCGCGCTACGCGCTTCGGCGCCCAAGGAAGCCGGACACTACGCGACGGTCCGGCGCTGAAGCCGGACGCTACGCTTTGGCGAGCCCGAACTTCTCGATCCGGTAGCGCACTTGATCGCGGTTGATGCCGAGGAGGTGGGCGGCGTGGGTCTGGTTCCCGCCTGACCGTTCGAGCGCCTGGACGAGAAGCTGGCGCTCGACTTCGTCCAGGTTGACGCCTTCGGCCGGCAGCAGGAACTCGGCCGGTGTCACGGTGCGCGTGAGGGTGAAGTCCTTCGGCTCCAGATAGTCGCGATCGACGAGCAGCATCGCGCGCTCGATTGCGTTCCGCAGCTCACGCACGTTGCCGGGCCATTGGTATTGCTCGAGCAACGCCGTGGCTGCCGCCGTGAGGCCACGGATCTTCTTCCGGAACTCGCGGTTGAACCGATCGATGTAGTAGTTTGCCAGCAGCGGCACGTCGCCGCGCCGCTCACGGAGCGGGGGCAGGACGATGGGCATCACCTGGAGCCTGTAGAACAGGTCCTCGCGGAACTTGCCGGACTTGACCTCCTTCTCGAGGTCGCGGTTGGTGGCAGCCACGACGCGCACGTCGACGCGGATGTCGGCAAGGCCGCCGACCCGCTTGAACGTCTTCTCTTCGAGAAACCGCAGGAGCTTGGCCTGCAGCCCCGGCGTCATCTCGCCGATTTCGTCGAGGAAGATCGTGCCGCCATCGGCCGTCTCGAAGAGGCCGCGCTTCTGCTGGCGCGCGTCGGTGAAGGCGCCGCGCTCGTGGCCGAACAGCTCGCTCTCGAGCAGCTGCTCGGGCAGCGCCGAACAGGTGATGTTCACGAACGCGCGGCTCGCTCGATCGCTGTTGTAGTGAATGGCTTTCGCAACCAGATCCTTGCCCGTGCCCGTCTCCCCCGACAGGAGCACGGTCGAGGCGGGGCTCTTGGCCACCCGCGCGATCAGGCTCTTGATCGTGGTCATGGCAGGCGACGCCCCGATGATGGCGTCGAAACCGTACTCGCGTCCCTGGGTGGCGCGAAGGGTCTTCACCTCTCGTCTGAGCTGGCTCGTCTCGAGCGCCTTCTCGACGAGCAACGCCACCTCGTCGAGGTTGAAAGGCTTGTTCACGTAGTGGTACGCGCCAAGCTTCATGGCCTCGACGGCGTTCTCGACCGTGGAGTACGCCGTCATCAGGATGACGAGCGTGTCGGGCGACTGCTCCTTGATCTGCCGCAGCACGCTGATGCCGTCTCCGTCCGGGAGCTTGAAGTCGAGCAGGACCAGGTCGACGCCGTCAGCCGCCCGCGCCAGGGCTTCGGCGGCGGTTCCGGCCTCCACGATCCGGTACCCTTCACGCGCGAGGCGTTCGCGCAGCGACCAGCGGAGGAGCGACTCGTCGTCGACGATCAGGAGAGTGGCGGCTGACACCCTGCAAGTATAGCTGCGCGATGCGGTCCAGAGCCCGTTGCGCCGCGGCCTCCGGGCCACTACCATCACCGCAGTGTCTCGGACGATCACCCTGCTGGACCGCGCCCGTGCCCGGGTCGCCGCGACGGTGTCCGGAAGCGCTGCGCTCTTCACCGGACGCCAGAAGACAGGCGCAACCGGCCATCAGCTCGCCGACTTCAAGCGCGCGCTCGACCACGCCGCCATCGTGGCCACGACCGACGTCACGGGTCGAATCACCTACGTCAACGACACGTTCTGCCGCATCTCGGGCTATTCCCGCGAGGAGCTCATCGGGCAGGACCATCGGATTGTGAACTCCGGCCATCACCCCAAGGAGTTCATGCGGGAGCTCTGGCGGACGATCGCCTCCGGGCAGGTGTGGCATGGCGAGATCCGCAATCGCGCCAAGGACGGTCACCTCTATTGGGTCGACACGACCATCGTGCCCTTCCTCAACGAACGCGGGAAGCCGTATCAGTACATCGCCATCCGTTCCGACATCACGGCACGGAAAGAGGCCGAGGAGAAGCTGGCGCAGCAGGCGACGCTCGCCCGGGTCGGCCAGTTGGCTGCCGTGGTCGCCCATGAGGTGCGCAACCCGCTGGCCGGGATCAAAGGGGCCGTTCAGATCCTGATGTCGCGGCGCAGCGCCGGCGACAGCGAGCTCCCCGTCCTTCGCGACATCGTCGGGCGTATCGATTCGCTGAGCGAGCTGATCAACGACCTGATGCTGTACGCCAGACCTCGGCCCCCGCGGCTCAGCGTCATCGAGCTTCGCCCGCTCGTGAGCGACGCGGTTACCATCGTGCGACGCGATCCCGCGGGCCAGTCGATCGACATCGCCATCGAAGGCGGCGACGTCTCGGCAGCGGTGGACGGCGAGATGGTACGGGCGACCGTGTTGAACCTGCTGCTCAATGCGGCGCAGGCCATGGCCGGTCAGGGGCGCATCGTGGTCACACTCGGCAGCTCCGGCACCGACGCCGTCATCGAGGTCCGCGACAACGGCCCCGGAATCGCGGCGGAAATCCGCGACAGGGTCCTCGAGCCCTTCTTCACGACCAAAGCGCGGGGCGGCGGGCTGGGGCTGCCCATCGCCCGGCGCACGGCCGAACTGCATGGCGGCACACTCTCGCTCGACTGCCCCACGAGCGGGGGGACCGCGGTGACGCTGACGCTCCCGGTCCGCCCCGTCCTGACGCGAGCCGAGTCGGCCTGACTCCGGCCGCGCAACGGTCACGCACAGAAGCGGTTGAGGTCGGCCCGGATGTAGTAGGGACCGACCTGGCGCAGGACCCCTCCGTCGACGAGATCTTGCAGCACGTCGGCCCCCGTCGTCTGGTCGACCCCCCACAGGCGGCACGCCTGCTCGAGCGTGAGCCGCAGACCCGGCATCTCCAGGAACTCGCTCCAGACGCGGTGGTGCAGGTCGGTGGACTGAACGATGGAGACTCGAGTCATGGATCACCCCTCATGACGAGGCCGAACTGGCCGACACAGCGGCTTCGTGGTGCGTTCTGAGGCCAAACTTCTCGATTCGATAGCGGACCTGATCGCGATTGATGCCGAGCAGATGCCCGGCCTGCGTCTGATTGCCGCCTGCGCGCTCGAGGGCCTGGATCACGAGCTGACGCTCGACCGCCTCGAGGCTGACGCCTTCTGGTGGAAGCCGGAACGTCGCCGCGGTCGCACTGCGCGACAGCGTGGCGAAATCCTCCGGCCCGAGCCACTGGCTGTCCACGAGCAACATCGCCCGCTCGATCGCATTCCGCAGCTCGCGCACGTTGCCCGGCCAGTGGTACTGCTCGAGCAGCGGCCGCGCGTCGGGCGTCAGCCCCTTCACGCGCTTGCGGAACTCCAGGTTGTAGCGGTCGATGTAGTGCGCGACGAGCAGCGGAATGTCACCGAACCGCTCGCGGAGCGAGGGCAGCACGATGGGCATCACCTGAAGGCGGTAGAACAGATCCTCCCGGAACTTGCCGGCCTTCACCTCGTCCTCGAGGTCGCGGTTGGTGGCCGCCACCACCCGCACATCGACACGGATGTCGGTGAGCCCGCCGACGCGTTTGAACGTCCGATCCTCAAGGAACCTCAGAAGCTTGGACTGGAGGCCCGGCGTCATCTCGCCGATCTCGTCGAGGAACACCGTGCCGCCGTCAGCCGTCTCGAGCAGGCCGCGCTTCTGTTGCCGTGCATCGGTGAAGGCGCCCCGCTCATGGCCGAACAGCTCGCTCTCCAGGAGCTGCTCGGGAAGCGCCGAGCAGGTGATGTTGAGAAACGGCTTTGCCGCGCGCTCGCTGTTGTAGTGAATCGCCTTGGCCGCCAGGTCCTTGCCCGTCCCGGTCTCGCCGGTGAGCAGCACCGTCGTAGCAGGGCTTGCGGCAATGCGCTCGAGGAGCGCCTTCACTGCCACCATCGCCGGCGACGCGCCGATGATGGCGTCGAAGCCGAACTCGCGGCTCTGGCTGCCCCGCAGCAGGCGGACCTCCCGGCGCAAGCGACTCGTCTCGAGCGCCTTCTCCACCATGGCCGACACGTCATCGAGGTTGAACGGCTTGTTCAGGTAGTGATATGCGCCGTGCTTCATCGCTTCGACGGCGTTCTCCACGGTGGAAAAGGCCGTCATCAGAATCACCAGCGTGTCGGGCGCAACATCCTTGATGCGGCGCAGCGTGGTCAGACCATCACCGTCGGGCAGGCGGTTGTCCAGGAGCACCAGATCGATGGCGGGCGTCAGCTGTTCCATCGCGCCGGCGGCGGTGCCGGCCTCGAGGACCGCGTAGCCGTCGCGCTTGAACCGCTCACGCAGCGACCAGCGAACCAGCTCTTCGTCGTCGACAATCAGCACGGTTCCGTTAGCCATGCTCGTGCACCTGAGAGGAAAAACTCACGGGTTCGGGGAACTTCCCGCACGAATCAGCGTCGTTTCGAACCACGCTCGATACGTGAGCAACTTTCGCGCCGCGCACCTTCGGCCCCTTCCCGCTTCCCCCTTCCCGCTTCCCCCTTCCCCCTTCCCCTTCCCCCTCAAAACGCATTGCCGATGAACGGGAGCATCCGGCCCCAGTACACGACCAGGAGCCAGGACGCGAGCGAGACCGCCGCAATGGCTTTGAACGCACCGGGGGAGCGATCGTCGGCAGCGCCCTCCGCCACGCGCTTCCCGTACGCCACCTCGAAGTACAGCGCATTGGCGCCGGCCACGAGGAGGAAGATCACCTTGAACAGGAACGCCAGGTTGTTGACGTACTGATCCGGCGCTCCGACAAAGAACGTGAGACCGGTGATGGCGGCCAGCCCGAAGCCGACCTTCGCCCACGGCATGAGCGACCATGCGGCGCTGAGCCGGACTCCCGGCATGAAGCCGAGCAGACGGAGATCGAAGAACCCGGCTACGCCCACGAGCAGCGACAGACCAAAGAAGTGCAGGATCTCGCACACCGGCCACAACCAGGGAAGCACCCTGATGGCCTGGGAGATCTGGGTTTCGCGCAGCCAGTAGGCGAACGCCTCGAGAGCGGATCCCATGTGACGGTCCTCAGCTTCTAGACGTACGCCATGTAGCGACCCGTGACGATCGCCAGGAACCACAGCGCCAGCGACGTGGCGGCCAGCACACGGCTTATCGGGGATTCCACCGGCGCGTCAACCCCACGGCCGTACACCGTGCGTCGGATTGCGACGAGCACGAGCACTCCGGCCGCGATGATGACCAGTTTCCAGACGAACACCTGGGTTGTTCCCTTTGTGGTGGCGTCTCCGACGAAGAGCGCCACGCCCGAGATGGCGTTGACCCAGAACCCGGCCCACATGACGGGAAACAGCGTGTCGAGCGATGACAGGGCGATGCCCCGTCCGTAACCGAGCAGCCTCAGATCCACGACGGCGTTGCCGCCCACGAGCACGGCAAGGCCGAGCGTGTGCAGTGTCAGGATGGCGGGATACGCCCAGATGGAAGGAGACTCGCGCAGCCACACACCGAACCCGCTGTTCTCCAGCGATACCAGCAACTCCATCATCGGTCCATGTCCTCGTGCCGTCCGTGTGTGCAAGCTAACGGCCATGTGCCGGTGAGAAGTGCGGGTGACGTGACTGGCGTCACGCCACCCGTGGTGAGTCAGGCTGCCTTGACGGCCTTCTTTTCCTCACCGCCGGCGATCTCGATCTTGCGTGGTGGCGCCGCGGCTGCTGCCACGGGGAGGGGCACCACGATTTCGAGCACGCCGTTCACGAACGTTGCCTTGACGTCCGGCGTCTTGACGCCTTCCGGGAGCGGCACCGTGCGGACGAACTTTCCGTAGGTGCGTTCGCTCCGATACCAGTTGTTCTTCTTCTCCTCCTCCTCGACTTTGCGCTCGCCCTCGATCATCAATCCCTCGTCGGTGACCGAGACCGAGACCTCTTCCTTCTTCACTCCAGGCAGGTCGAGACGCACGAACAGTCGATTCTCCTTCTCGACGACCTCGAGCGTCGGCACCCACGCGAATTCACCGAACGCCTTTCCGGTTCGGGCAAGCGGCGCCCACCCTTCCTCGAAGAAGCGATCGAAGTCGCGCAGGATACTGCGCACGAAGGCCCGGGGCTCAACGCGTGCAAATTCCCTGGTCAACATGGCGCACCTCCTGTTCCTTTCTCAGTCGTCCCTCTCCCCGTTCGCATGCGTACGCGCCGGCTATTCGCGTGTCGGCGCGAACCATGCGACGAAAAACCCACACACTCCGCCAAGCAGCGCGCCCGTGGCGACGCCGGCGGCAACTGCGGCGAGCGGGTGGCGCCGCACCGTCAGACGTGCATCCGCCGCGGCATCCTCGGCCTTGTGCCGCACATCGACGAACGCGCGCCTGGCGCGCCTTGTCCCCTCCTCGACCGCGTCGAGGGTCGGCCAGGCGCACGCCCCGACAGGGGCCGAACCTTGAGCCGTTTGAGTTGCAGTGGTCATAACGACCTCCTTCCGGCTGTCTTGCGGGATCGTGAGCAACGCCCGTGCCTCCGTGCATCTCCCCGTCTGGCGCAGCTTTCCGGCTCCTCGACCTCACCTGTCGCGCTCGGAGGGTGGGCCTTTCCGCGGCGGGCGCGGAATATTCCCGAGCTGGCGGCACGCGATCAGGCCCGTCGCTCAATGTGTGTCGCTCGTGCCGGACTGGCCGGGCCCTTGCACAATCTGGCAGCGGAGGGGGCGATGTTCGATCTGATCACTGGACGCGCAAAACACATCCCCAGCCATCCGGGTATCCCGCTTCTGATGTCGACCACAGTGCAGGCGGTCGTGATCGGCCTGGTCGTTGCGCTGCCCCTGCTGTACGTCACCGAACAGCTCCCGCAGGTTCCGACGATGCTGGCGTTTGTCGCCGCACCGGCGCCGCCACCCCCGCCCCCGCCGCCGCCAGCGCCCGCGGCTGCCAAGCCGAAGCAACCTCAGGCAGCTCGGCCCGTTGCGACTGAAAAGGAATTCGTCGCGCCACTCGAGGCGCCGTCGAAGATCACCGACCTGCCCGACGACGAGGGGTTCGACGTGGGTGTGCCGGGCGGTGTCGAAGGCGGGATTCCGGGCGGCGTCATCGGCGGTGTCGTCGGTGGCCTGCCGGAAGCGCCGCCACCCCCGCCGCCCGTTCAGGAAAAGACGCCAGTTCGGGTCGGCGGACAGATCAATGCTCCGCAATTGATTCGTCGAGTGGAGCCGTACTACCCGTCGCTCGCTGTCGAGGCGCACATCCAGGGGGTGGTCATCCTGGAGGCCGTCGTCGACAAGGATGGCCAGGTCGCGGAAGTCAGGCTGCTGAGATCAGCCCACAAGCTGCTCGACCGCGAAGCCGAGATCGCCCTGCGGCTGTGGCGCTACTCGCCGCTCGTGCTGAACGGTATCCGCGAGCGGTTCATCCTCACGGTCACCCTGTCGTTCCGCCTCGAACCAGTGAAATGAGGGGGGGCATATGGCCAAGACAGCCATCGCCGCGAAGCAACCGGCGTGGGAGTGCAAATGGAGCCGGCCGGGCATCCGGCTCGCCGGGATAGAGGACGAGCTTCAGCCGGAAACCACGTGGGTGTGTGTACGCACAGGCGACCGCCGGCCGGTCACCGACGAACGCTGTGAGGAGTGCCCCTTCTGGGAGGCAGACAACTTCCGCAAGCAGTAGCGCATCAGAACCGCGTCGTCGCGCGCGCGAGCACCGTGGATGACGATTCGGCCATCGCGTCGTAGAACGACACGAATCGACGCGGCTCGAACGCATCGTAGCGTCGCAGGTTGTCAGTCCACCTGTACGCGATCGTCTGGTAGCGCAATTCCACCAACACTGCGACGGGCGACGCCGCACCAGTCAGGTCGATGACGTACCTGACGCGGTCCCCGTCTCCGGTGAAGTTCTGATCCGAGGCCGCCGAGCCGTGCACCGCGATGTCCGCCGTCGCGCTGCCCTTGTCGAAGCCACGCGGCAGGAGCCGGTTGTCCTTGAGGTGCCTGGTCGCCTGGAGCAGGCCGGTCGTCACGCTCGAGGTCCGATCGCCCATGATGGCCTCGTAGATCTGCACCTCGTCAGCGGTCCGGATTTCCTCGTAGTGCGGCTCGAACCGACCGGCGTCCGCGTCGTTGTCGTTGCCGACAATGGAGCCGGTCGGCCTCACGGCGCCGGACTCGTAGACCGTGCGCCCCTGGCGGTCGCGCACGAGGACGTGCAGCCATGCGCGCCGTGAGGGATAGCCGGTCGGCAGCTTGTGGCCGGTACGATTGCTGACTGCGACGTCCATCTCGAGGCGGCCCTCCACGACGGCGGCTCGTGCGATCGAGACCGAGGCGGTGTCTTCAGCCAGCTGTCGAATCGTGGCGTGCGCCGCCGCGTCGAGCTCCTGTGAGGGCGCCGTCACGCCGAGTTCGGCGCGGAACCTGTTCAGCATCCGCAGCATGAAGAAATTGCCGCCGAGAAACGTGTGGCGCGCCAGGCGCTCACGGGGCTCGCTCACGACCGAGGCGGCCGGCGTGGCGGCCACGTCCGGCATGTGGCAGGACTGGCAGCTTCGCTCGGTGGCGAAGGCGCTGTGACGCCACTCCTGATAGGGCACCTGCTCCGGAAGCGAGCCAATCACCTCACCCTTTGGACCGAATGCCTCGGTGATGAGCGTGTGGCACGTGGCGCACAACTCTGAGCGGCGGATATGCTCCGACTCGGCCGGTCGGACCCCCGTCGCCGAGCGCATGAGCGCCGCGCGACCGGCCGTGACGTCGAACGGCCCGAACATCCTGCGCTCGCCCCCTTCGGGCTGGCCGATCACGAAGCCGCCGACGAAGCTCTCGCGTGTACCGAGTCGTTCCGGCGAGATCTGATGGCACAGCGTGCACGACACACCGTCGGCAGCAAGCCGGTGCTCCTCGGAATCGCCGGCGCCGGGCGCCAGTCGAAACACCTCGCCCGGCCGTCCCGCGGCCCGGGCCGTCGTCCGCGCCATCGGCATGTGGCAGATGGAGCACTCATCCTCGATGGCCTCCTTCTTCGTCGGGTGATCCATCGTCTCCCGCCGCACGCCGGCGAGCCAGTAGGGATCGCGCGAGGCGTTGGCCATGATCGAGGCGCGCCAGGCGACCCCAATCGACACGTCCTCGCCCGACGGCGAGGTGAGGCCGTTGTGGCACGCCAGGCAGTTGTCGGAGGTCTCGAACGCCACGCCTTCGTGCGGCCCGGTCTTGGCGCCTTCCTGCGCACTGGGCGTCTGCGCAAGCGCGGCGAGCAGCCACGCGCACGACGCCGCGAGTGCTACGATGTGCCGCATCATCGCCATCCCTCGAACAGCCCCCCGTCGAACCAGTCCCACAGGAGGTAGGTCATGACCTGCGCGTGACGCCCAACGCGCTCGTTCAACGGGATGCGCACGCCGCCGTTGATCATCACGTGCTGCCGCTTGCTGAGCGTGATCTGGATCTGCGGCACGAGGTCCCACACTGCCGGCCCCCCCGACACGAGCTCGCGTGCGCCGACGAGCTCGGCCATCGGCGACCACGCGCGCCCGAACCGCCCCTGCTCGAAGGTCCGGCCGATGGCGCCACGCCAGAACACTTCGTTCTCCGCGATAGCCCGGTCGGTCGGCAACTCGGCTCCAATCTGCACGTGCAGAAACGCGTTGCTCGGCAGCAGTTGACCGTAGGTGAGGAATGGCTCGAACACCGTGACGCCCGTGCCGAGCCCCTGCGTCTCCTTCCCCGTTGGCAGCACGAGCTCGCCCGTGGCGCTGACGATGCTCCCGCTGTCGAGGCTGTGGAAGAGCACGCGCTTGAGCGCGACGGCGACGTCGCCCAGTCCGCGGTTCCATCCGCCGCCGCTCTCGGCAAGCGCCACGGGCACGGCCACTTCGAGCTGGTTGCGCGCGCCGAAGCGTCGCTCGTAGAGGAACTCGTTCGTGACGGACCCAGCCGGGCCGGTGCCAACGATGGTCGTCAGGACCGCTTCGTCTTCGGGGAAGGCCTTCTCGGTCACCAGAGGCCGAGGCAGATTGAGATCGCCTCTCGGCCACGCCGGCTCGGGGCAGAACCCGCGAATGTGCTCGATGGATCGCTCGATCTGCTCGACGCTGATCGCCTCGCCGAAGGCGGGCATCCGGCGATGAAATGCGCGCACGGGTCCGCCGTCGTGCGCGATGGCAAACCAGTCGGCATCGGGCTCACGTGTGGCGAAGCTGCAGTCGGTGAAATCGGGAAGCGGCGTGTCAAAGCCGACCGTTGACGGAGCCGCGCCCTTCCCGTCGAGGCCATGGCAGGCCGCACAGGACGCCTCGTACACCTGTCGCGCCGATCGCGATGCCGAGTCAGCCTGGTCCGCCGCAGCCGCGCCTGTGCTCCACGCCAGAATCAACCACAAGGCGACGAGCGCTCTGCTCCACGTCGAACGGCGCCGACACATCGGGGAGCGACGCTACCATGCCGGTGTCGGCGCGCCGAACCTGAGAATCGAACTGAGACTCAGTCTTGTGGAGGTGCGCTTGCGCGCCGAAGCCGCGGAGCGACGAAGGCGGGATCTCGCTTCGCGTGTCGGTGCGGCATGCGAACCCGGGACTCGCACGGTGCACCGACAAGGATCCGGCTCGCACCAGCAGGAATCACACCCGTGCGAAGTAGTCGGCGACGGCGCCGCCCGCTTTGGCGCCGACGACCGCCGACAGCTCTTCACGGGTCGCACGCCTCACACCGGTGACGCTCCCGAACGCGCCGAGCAGCGCCCGGCGACGGCGCGGCCCGATGCCGGGAATCCCGTCGAGCTCCGACCGCAGGTCGCGCATCGTCCGCGCCTTCCGGTGAAACGTCACGGCGAAGCGGTGAGCTTCGTCGCGAATGCGCTCGACGAGGAGCAGTGCCGGATCGCTCTCGGCGAGCGCGATGGGATCGGGACGATGGCGGGTGAAGAGCAGCTCCTCCTTCTTCGCGATGCCCACGGCCACGAGATTGGCGAGGCCGATCTGCTCGAGCGCTTCGTAGGCCGCCGAGAGCTGTCCCTTGCCGCCGTCGACGAGGATCAAATCGGGGAACGGCCCGCCCCTCTCGAGCACCGTGCGGTAGCGCCGCTGCACCACTTCGCGCATTGCCGCGAAATCGTCGGAGCCGAACACGGGCTCCGCGGACGGAAGACCGGAGACCGGAGACCGGAGACCTCGCACACGAAAAGTCCGATACTCACTCCGCTTCATGCGCCCGTCTTCGCAGACGACCAGGGACGCGACCGTGTCGCTGCCCTGAATCGTCGACACGTCGAAGCACTCGATGCGGCGCGGAAGGACGGGCAGCGCGAGCTCGCTGCGCAGCGTTTCGAGCGCATCGAAGTGCGACACGGTCGTCTCGTTGAACCTGGTCCGGTACGACAGCTCCGCGTTGCGCGTGGCCAGGTCGACCAGCGCCCGTTTGTCGCCGCGCGACGGCACCAGGATCCGGACCCGGCGTCCGGCCCGCGGCGACAGCCACTCCTCCATCGCGTCGACGTCCTCGATGGCAATCGGGAGGTTGATCTCGGGCGCGGCCGCTCGACACTCGTAGAACTGCGTCAGCGCCGCGTGCAGGACGTCGGCCTCGCCGCCGGCGAGCGCACCGGGATCGGTCGCGAGCTCCACGCGCTCGACGACCCGGCCGCCGCGGATCTGAAACACCTGGATGGCGCCCCCGCTCGGGCCGACCGTCAGGCCGAACACGTCGCGATCGCCAAGGGCGGCCGTCGCCACCTTCTGCTCGCGGTCGCGAAGGGTCTGCACCGTGCGCATCCCGTCACGCAGGTGCGCCGCTTCCTCGAAGCGCTCGTGTCCGGCCGCCGACGTCATGCGCTCGCGCAGCAGGCCGATGAGCTCGTCGTTGCGCCCCTCGAGCAGGAGCTTGGTGTTGTCGACGGAGGCCCGATACTGGTCCTCCGTGCAGATCTCTGCGACGCACGGTGCCACGCAGCGTTTGATGTCGTACTCGAGGCACGGGCGGGCGCGCTGACCGGTGATCACTTCGTTGCACGACCGGATGCCGAACAGCCGGTGCGCCAGCGTCATCGTCCGCCGGGCGAGCTTCGCCGGGAGGAAGGGGCCGGCGTAGAAGTCGCCCGTCTTCTCGACGCTGCGCGCCACCAGGATCCGGGGAAACGGCTCACTCGTGGTCAGCCGCAGGTACGGGTAGTTCTTGTCGTCGCGGAGGAGGATGTTGAACCTGGGTGTCCGCTGTTTGATCAGGTTCGTCTCGAGCGCGAGCGCCTCCATGACCGAATCGGTCACGATGACCTCGAGCCGTGCGATCTCCTCCAGCAATGCATCGTGGCGTGGGCTGAGGCCGTAGGCCCCGAGGTAGCTGCGGACGCGGTCCCGGAGCGATCGTGCCTTCCCGACGTAGATGGTGTCGCCGGCGGCATTGCCCCAGAGGTACACGCCGGGCTGCTCGGGCAGGCGGGCGATCTGATCCTTGAGGTCATGAACGGGCATGGGCTACCATGGCAAGTTCGCCCGCGGCGAAGAACCCCCAATTGTACCAACGAATGACCTTCACCGGCCTGATCGGCACCGTGTGCATGTTTCCGCTGCGCGCCATCATCCGGGCAAGCGTGGCGCTCGGCATCCATCCCAACATCCTCACGCTCATCGGCGTCCTGATCAACGTCGCCGCGGCCTGCGCGCTCGGCCTCGAGCGGTTCCTGCTGGCCGGCCTCATCATGATCGTCGCCAATATCTTCGACTTCATCGACGGCAAGGTCGCGCACATCACGAACACGGTCTCCCGCTTTGGCGCGTTCTGGGACTCGACGCTGGATCGCTTCTCCGACATCGCCCTGTTCCTCGGTCTCATCTATCTCTACGCCGATCTCCACCGCACGGACTACGTGATGATCACGGCGCTCGCCATGATGTTTACGTTCATGACGAGCTACGCCCGCGCCAGGGCCGAGTCGCTCATCGAGAAGTGCAAGGTCGGGTTCATGGAACGGCCCGAGCGCATCGTCCTGTTCATGATCGGGGCGTTCACCAACCGCATGGCCGCCGTGATGTGGGTCATCCTCATCCTGTCGATCGTGACCGTGGCGAACAGGATTCACTACACGTATCTCGCGCTGAACAACAAGCCGATGCCGACCAGATCGAACTTCGTCACGGCCGTGTTCTGGCGGGCGTTCTTCTGGCGTGACGAGCGGACGACGCTGCCCTATGACCTGTGGGTGATCGCCATCCTCGCCTTCGTGTGGCTGACGCCGCCCGACTGGCTGCAGGATCCGACGGCGGCCGGCATGGGTATCTGGGCGTGGGGACGATGAACCGAGAGGTCGGTCGGAGCATTGCCCATGTCTGATTCTTCAGAATCCAGCCGGGCGCTCCGCGAGCTGAGCGCGTTCGGGCCGATACTCGCCGTCAAGGTCTACCGCGTCACGCTCGATCCCGCCCCGGCCGTCCCGCTCCTTCCCTGCCTCGATCACGAGGCGATGCTGCACGAGGGCGTGGCGCCGCACGTGGCCACCTACGTGCTGGACGCCTCGTCCGGCGACATCCACGAGCTCGTCTTCATTCCCGCACGGCGCCGGATCGAAGTGGACACGGTCTCGACCTGGGGCCAGAGCTCCCCCGAGTCACGCGCGCGGCTCCTGAGCGTGCTCGCCGCGCGAGTACCCGGCTACTCGACGAAGATCGCCGGACCGTCGTGGTGGCGCGGCGACAGGCGCGTGGCGGCCGCGTGCCGTGCCCAGGTCACCCTCAAGGACGTCCTGCTCGGGACCGACATCTCGGCCGTCCGGGCCGGCATCGAGCGCCTGCAGACAATCAGTGCGTTGATGGAGAAACAATCGCGGGTCGCGTCCTGGGGTGTGCGCACCGTGACCGGCCCGCTCCTGGCCACGGCCGGCGTGATTTTGTACCTCGTGCTCGGGTCGCTGGACAGCCGCCTGGGTGCAGCCGGCGTCACCGCGCTCCGCTACGCCTTCATCGGTCTGCTCGGCGCCTGCTTCCTGTACTTCGGCCTCAAGGCCGTGCAGCTCACCGGCATGTCCAACCGCGTCTGGAAGCGCACCGCGGAATACAACCTGATTCTGTCGGAGCGGAAGAGGCTGGGGAAATAGGCGGAACGGTTCCGGGTTCCGGGCTGCCGGGAGGAGATACGGGCCGTTTGGTCTCGAGGTGACCCCGCGCACTGCAGCGCGTGAGGCGACGGGAGACATGCTGCGGCAGCGAACCTTGCGAGCGGCGCGTCGCAGGCGACAGACGGGAAAACACGTCGTAGGGGAGACCGCCGGCCAGGTCACGGACCCGGCACCAGGAACCTGGAACGCGGAACGGTTCTGCTCAGCTCGCCTTTCGCTTCTTGCCGTTCGCCGTCTTCGCCTTCGCCGCGGCTTTGGCCAGCGCGGCTTTCGCGGGCTTCTTCTTGTCAGAGCTCACTGAGTCGAGGCTGCGGCGCAGCGCCTCCATCAGGTCGACGACCTTCGGCGGTTCCTGGACCTCGGGCGCGACGATCTCTTCGCCGGCGATCTTGGCGTCGATGATCTTGCGCAGTCCTTCCTTGTACTCGTCCTTGTAGTCCTTCAGGTTCAGCTCGCCTTCAAATGACGCGATCACCTGCTTGGCGAGCTTCATCTCCTCCGGCTTCACCTTCGACGGGAGGGAGCCGAGCTCCTCGATCTGGTCGATGCTGCGGATCTCGGCATCGTGGTGCAGGGTGTACATCACGAGTCCCTTCTTCTGCGGCCTGACAGCCACCAGGTACTCGCGCCCGTAGAGCGCCACCTTGCCGATACCCGCCTTCCCTGCCATCCCCTCGCGCATGACCGCGAAGGCGGACGCCGCCATCGCGCCATCCGGCGCGAGGTAGTACGCCCGATCGACGTAGATCGGATCGATTGCCGAATCAGGCGTGAACTGCGCCAGGTCGATCACGCGGGTCGATTCCACGCGGACGTTCTGGATGTCTTCCTCGGACACCACCACGTAGCGGCCCTTTTCGAACTCATAGCCCTTGGCGAGCTCCGCGTTGGACACCTCGCGCTCGCAGTGAGGGCACCACCGCTTCTGCTGGATGCGCGTCTGGCACTCGGCGTGGAGCTGGTTGAACGAGATCGCTGCCGCCGACTCGGTCGCCGGGAACACCTTCACGGGGATGGTGACCAGGCTGACCTTCAGATAACCCTTCCACGTTGGTCGTGCTGCCATATGTCAGAACATTATCGGTTCAATGGGTTCATTGGTTCACGAGGTTCCGAGGGTCCTGTTCAGACCGCGTCCCTCTCCTCCCTGCCCAGCTCCAGCCCCGCCCCGCCCATGTGGATGTCGTGCGCCTTGATCTTGTCGCGCAGCAGGCGTCTGGCCTGGCCATAGAGATGTCCAGGAATCTCCAGGCGGCGAGCGACGTGCCGGGCGTGCGAGAGGAGCAGAAGCGTGATCGGCGCCCCCTCCTTCCACGACACGGCCGAGATCTCGGACCATTTCATGAATCCGGCGTCGGACCAGACGCCGTCGCCGTAGAACCCGCGCCGGATGCGCGTGCTCAACGGGAACGCGTAGGCGTAGTAGAGCACCATCATGGCCTCACCGAAGATCGACCAGGGAGAGCGCCGGATCACGACCGCCTCGACCACCAGGAGGACGAACAGTACGGCCCCAAGAACCAGACTGAAACCGTAGTATTTGGGCCGTGCGCCTTCCCATACGAGCATCGCCGAGCGGCTCCTCCGCCGATAGGCCCACAGCGCCGCGCCGAGTCTGATGTTGGCGACGAGAAACCCCACACCAAACATCAGCAGCAGCCGCGGCGCCAGCCACGCGAACCAGGGAATCAGCTCCTGCGTCGTCACGTCCCGGTTGTTATTTCAACCAGGGCCTCCGAGTCAACTCCCAACTCCCAACTGGACGGGAGGGAGCCAACTCCCAAAGGTGCAACCCGTCATTGGGAGTTGGGACAAGAGTCGATTGGGAGTTGGGAGTTACGTGTGCCTGGAGAGGAGCGGATCGAAGCAGCGGCGGCACCGCGCCTCGTAGAAGCCCTCGGCGCCCAGCAGCACGCGGTCGACGCTCGCGACCAGGCGCTGGGTGTGGTTCGCGGGGTTGCCGCACACCATGCAAATCGCGTGAGTCTTGGTGATGAACTCGGCGATGGCGAGCAGTTGCGGCATGGGATCGAAGGGCTTCCCCAGATAGTCCTGATCGAGGCCGGCCACGATCACGCGCAGGCCCCGATCGGCAAGGGCGCCGCAGGTCGCAGGGAGCTCGTGGTCGAAGAACTGTCCTTCGTCGATGCCGACCACCTCGGTGTCGCCCTGAATGAGCTCCACCAGGTGCCGCGCATCGTCCACGGCGAGCGACTCCATTCGCATCTCGCCGTGGGACACGATGTGATCGGTGGCGTACCGGGTATCAATCCGGGGTTTGAAGACCTGGACTCTCTGCCGCGCGATTCGGGCTCGCCGCAGGCGGCGGATGAGCTCCTCGCTCTTGCCGCTGAACATGCTGCCGACGATGACCTCGACCCAGCCGTGGACCGGCTGGCGCACCACGTCCATTTGTGATCTGTGATTATCGATTAGCGATTCGTTGTTGATTGTTGATTCGTGATTGTCGATTGGGCCTCCCACATCCCTGCGATCCAATCACCAATTGCAGTTCACAAATCGACAACGAATGAACAATCAACAATCAACTAATTCGAAAATGCACTCAAGCCCTTGACAGGTATTCCCCCGTCTCCGTGTTGACGCGGATGAGGTCGCCCGGGTTGACGAATGGAGGCACCTGCACGACGAGCCCGGTTTCGAGCGTCGCCGGCTTGACCTGGGCACTGGCGGTCGCGCCCTTGATGCCGGGCACGGTGTCGGTCACCTTCAGGTCCACCGTCTGCGGGAGCTCGATGCCGACCGGCTCGCTGCCGTAGAACTCGACCTGAATGGTCATCTCCGGCTTCAGGAAGTTCACCGACTCGCCGAGGGCCTCGCTCGACATGTGAATCTGCTCGAAGCTGGTCGTATCCATGAAGCAGTAGTCGGCGCCGTCCTGGTAGAGGTACTGCATCTCGCGCTCGTCCAGCGTCGCGCGCTCGACCACATCCTCCGATCGCAGCCTCTGGTCCGACAGCCCGCCGCTGCGGATGTTGCGGAGCTTCACGCGGACGAATCCGCGAAGGTTGCCGGGGGTCTTGTGCTCGAGCTCGAGGACCCGGAACAGGTCCTGATCCATCTTGAGCAGCATCCCAACCTTGACTCGCGTCGCCTGTATGGTGACCATAAATGCAGTCGGTAGAACCTGTTGATCGTAGCACACGGTCTGGCCTCGAGGCTCGGGCGAGCCGTGGTACGATGTCGGATGTGGCGTTCGTACGCTGGGATCCGCTTCGCGATCTGCTCGCCATTCAGCACCGGCTGAACCGCCTCGCTCCCGGGCTGGCCGGCTGGACGCCGGCGGTCGATCTGCTCGAGACGGCGAACGGCTACGTCCTCACAGTGGAGCTCGCCGGCATCGACCAGAACGACGTCCAGATCCAGCTCCACGACGGCAACTTGACGATTTCCGGCGTCCGCCGGGAACGTGAGTCGGCCTTCGAGCAGTATCACCAGATCGAGCGCGGTCACGGGAGCTTCAGCCGCACGTTTCATCTGCCGGCAGCGGTCGACGACCACGCCATCACCGCGGACCTGCGTGACGGCGTCCTGACGGTGACCTGCCCGAAGGCGGTCGGTGGCCCCGCGCACCGCGTCGAGGTCAAGTGAGCATGACGCGACGCTTCGGGCCTCTCCTCGCCGTCGTGCTCCTCTCATCGGGATTCGTCGCCGGTGCCCTGTTGTCCGGCCGCATTCGCCCGCGGACCGTGGCCGAGGCTCAGGCGCCCGCTCAGAGCCGGCCGACCGTCACAGCGCCGGCGCCGGTTGGAGCCGCAACCACCCTCACCGACTTCAGCCGTATCGCCGAGGGGACGATCCCCGCCGTGGTGAACATCTCGGCCCGGCAGATCGTTCGCCGGCAGATCGTCGACCCCTTCGGGCCCCTTTTCGGGGGCCCGGGTGTGCTCGGCTCCCGCCGTGGAGTCCAGAACAGCCTCGGCTCCGGCGTGATCGTCAGCCAGGACGGGTTCATCCTCACCAACTTCCACGTGGTGACGGGCGAGTCGCGTCGAGTCACCATCGAACAGCTCGACGTCACGGTGACGCTGGCCGACAAGCGCGAGATGCGCGCCGACCTGGTCGGGTACGATTCCGCCACCGATCTGGCCCTGCTCAAGATCCCGGCCACCAACCTGCCGACCATTCCGTGGGGAGATTCCTCGCGCCTGAAGGTGGCCGAGTGGGTGCTCGCAATCGGCAACCCCTATCAGCTCAGTCAGACCGTCACGCTCGGCATCGTCTCGGCGGTCGGGCGCACGAACCTCGGCGTCTCGAGCTACGAGGACTTCGTTCAGACCGATGCGGCCATCAATCCCGGCAACTCGGGCGGGGCGCTCGTGAACTCGCGCGGTGAGCTGGTCGGGATCAACACATTCATCTACAGCCAGAGTGGCGGCTACCAGGGCATCGGCTTCGCCGTGTCCAGCAACCTGGCGCGCCGGATCGTGAGCGACCTGCAGCAGTACCAGGAGGTCCGGCGCGGGACGATCGGACTCACGCCGGACGACTACGGCCAGGTCACTACGCGAGTCGCTGAGGAGTTCGGCGCGCCCGACACGAAGGGCGCGCTCGTCTATCAGATGTACCGCGACACCCCCGCGTACAAAAGCGGTATGCGGCCCCAGGACGTCATCGTCGCCTTTGGCGGCACCCCGGTCGACGATCCCGGGCACCTGTGGCGGCTCATGTCGGACGCCCGCATCGGCAGCACGGCCGTCGTGACCGTGATTCGCGAAGGACGCCGCGTCGAGCTGAAGATTCCGGTCGTGCGGCTCACCAGGGACTGACCTCCCGACCCCTCAGCGGATGCGCGACGCCGGGATGCCGGCGTACACGGCGCCGGCGTCCAGCTTCGAGTGCTTGGGCACGAGGCTCATCGCGGCAATCTGACAGTGGGCACCGACGTCGACGTCGATGTCGACCACGCTTCCCAGGCCCACGGTCACGTGGGGTCCCAGACGCACCCCGCCTGTCTTGACGACGCCCCGTTCGACGGTGTGGCCGGAGAGGTGAACGTCGGCCCCGATCACGACGTCGTCACCGAATTCGAGCAGGTTGTGATCGCTGACGAAGAGGCTGTTCACGTACACGCGACGACCGATGCGTGCCCCGTTCAGGCGCAGGTAGGCGGTCCAGACCGGTGAGCCCCGGAACATCGTGCCGGCAAAGACGCGCACGATGTGCCCGGCCACCATGTAGCGGACCCAGGCCATCAGCGGCCACTCCATGTCGGCGATGCGGGCTTCGAGCTTCGGAGGCGTCCGGGCTCCCGTGACGCGTGCGGCGAGCGCCGAGGCCACCATCAGGCACAGGGCGAACACGATGTACGACGGCACGACGAGCAGGCTGACGGCGACGGCGCGGGCGAGGAGCCCGTCGGCAATCGACGTGACGAACCAGGTCCAGAAGAGCACGACAGGCAGCACGGCGAGACCGCACACCGCGCTTTCGACGAGCAGGATCGCCGCAATCGTGCAGCTGAACCGCCAGAGCCTGCCGATGCCCGAGCGCACCTTCTACCTTTGACCTTACTTTTTGACTTTCGACTTTCGACTTTGACTTTTGCGCGACTCACACCCCATGTCCATAGCCGGACTCGTGGGTCAGCGGCTGGCCGCCCGAGTGTGCGTCGTAGGGGTCGGCGGTGTCGTGCGACGTCGTGTGGTGTCCCGCACGAACGCGATCGACGACCGTTCGAACGTCGTGGTCGGTCAGAACTTTGCGATCGTCGGCGATGACCATCAGGCCGCGATACACGTCGACGAGCTCGTCGCCATCGAGCTGGAACCCGAGGTCCGCGCAGCGGCGCTGCACCGCGTGGCGGCCGGAATGCTTGCCGAGGACGAGGGGATTCCAGGGCGCGCCCACCTCCTCGGCGCGCATGATCTCGTAGGTGCGCCGGTCCTTGAGCATCCCGTCCTGGTGAATGCCGGCTTCGTGAGCGAAGGCGTTTCGCCCGACGACGGCCTTGTTCACCTGCACGCCCTGGCTGGTGAGCCTGGTGAGCATCTCGCTCGATGGATAGATTTGTGTCTTCTCGACCGAGGTCGTGTAGGGCATCCGATCGGCCCGGACGTGAAGCGCCATCACGATCTCCTCGAGTGCGGCGTTGCCTGCCCGCTCGCCGATGCCGTTGATCGTGCACTCCACTTGACGGGCTCCACCCTGGATGGCCGCCAGCGTGTTGGCCACGGCGAGGCCGAGGTCGTCATGACAGTGCGCGCTGAAGAAGACCTCGTCCGCATTCGTGACCCGCTCGCGAATCCGCCGGAAGAAGTCGAGCGTTTCGTCGGGCGTCGCGTAACCAACCGTGTCCGGCAGATTGATCGTCGTCGCGCCGGCGGCGATCACCGACTCGACGACCGTGCAGAGGAAATCGAAATCGCTCCGCGTCGCGTCCTCCGCCGAGAACTGCACGTCGAAGGTGTGATGCCGCGCGTAGCGCACCGACTCGACGGCCGCCT
>Ga0209640_10000449_pt1 | contig 31521 bp, 26 predicted proteins | sample RifCSP10_1_FD_184018 | JGI IMG/M metagenome (GOLD analysis project Ga0209640, IMG submission 184018) | Soil microbial communities from Rifle, Colorado - Rifle CSP2_sed 10_1 (SPAdes) (version 2) | ecosystem: Environmental > Terrestrial > Deep subsurface > Rock core/Sediment | place: Rifle... | reverse complement strand
CGGGCCATGCGGGTCAGCGTGTGGCGCAGCATCGCGAGCGCGCGCGCGTCCCCGGTCCGCTTCCACACGCGCAGGATCGCCTCCCTGGTCATGGGCTGCGGGAACTTGGGCGCCTGGCCGAGGCCGCCGTCGCGCTCGTCGAACTCGCCGGAGAGGCCCAGGTAGGCGCCCACCAAGACCTCCCGCGTGAGCAGGCTCGCGGAGCGGGTGAGGCGTTCTGACTGGCGCATGCTCTCCACGAGCTGACGGCCGGCCTCGAGCACCTCGCCGCGGCGGGCGTGATACGCCTCCGCGATGGACTGCAGCAGCCGCGGAAAGGCGGGCATGCCGTGGCGATCCACCGGCGGGAAGTAGGTGCCGCCGTAGAACGGTACCCCGTCCGGCGTGAGGAACACGGTCATCGGCCAGCCGCCCCGGCCGGTCATGGACTGCACCGCCTGCATGTAGATCTGGTCCACGTCCGGCCGCTCCTCGCGATCCACCTTGATGGACACGAAGAGGCGGTTCATGAGCGCGGCGATCTCGTCGCTCTCGAACGACTCGCGCTCCATCACGTGACACCAGTGGCACGCCGAGTAGCCCACCGACAGGAGCACCGGCTTGTCCTCGCGCCGGGCGAGGTCGAAGGCTTCGGGGCCCCACGGGTGCCAGTCCACCGGGTTGTGGGCGTGCTGGAGTAGGTACGGGCTGGTCTCGGAGGCGAGGCGGTTCGCGGGTCGGGGCGAGGACATGAGAGCGGGCCCGCTCAGGCCTGCGGGGCCTGGACGAACGGCAGGGCGGCGACGCGGGCCGGCTGCTCGCCGGCGCCGTCCACCACCGTGACCGCGGTGCCCGGCTCGAAGTGCTCCCGCCGGACGTAGCCGAGCGCGATCGGCCGGCCCAGCGCGATCGAGCGCACCGCGGAGGTGACCCGGCCGACCTCACGTCCGTCCGCGGTGACCTGCGCGCCCGGTCCGGGAACCCGCTCGCCCTCGATCACGAGGCCGCTCAGCGCGCGGTTGACGTGCCCGCGATATTTCACGCGCGCCACCGTTTCCTGGCCGATGTAGCAGCCCTTGGTATAGCTCACCAGCGCGTCGAGCCGCGTCTCGGGCAGGATCACGGAGTCGTCCACGTCCTGCGGATACCAGGGCTGGCCCGCCTCGATCCGCAGCACCGCGAGGGTCTCGTCTCCCGCCGGCACCGCGCCGGCCGACTCGAGCGCGCCGCGCACGGCGGCGGTGTGCTCGGCGGGCACCCAGCAGTGGAAGCCGGGCGCCGGGCCCTCGGAGCGGTTGATCACGCGTACCGGCGCTCCGCCGATCGTGACCTCGGCGTGGGCGTAGGGGGCCAGCTCGAGGCCGGCGCCGGCCAGGCCCTCGAGCAGGCCGCGCGCGGCGGGCCCCTGCACCGACAGGATGGCGAACGCGTCGTCCACCGCCTCGAAGGAGGCCTTCTCCGAGATGAGATAGCGGTCGATCGTCTGCAGCGTCTTCTCGGTGAGGCTCGCGGGCAGCTCGATCAGCACCCGGTCCGCGGTGGCGTAGACCACCAGCAGCACCGTCACCTTGCCGTGGGCGTCGAGGAAGGCGGCGGGCGCGCCCTGGCCCGGCTGGAGACCCTTGACGTCGTTGGTGAGCATGCCCTGGAGGAACGCGAGCCGGTCGCGCCCGGTCACGCTGATTTTTCCGAGCGCGGAGCGGTCGAACAGGGCCGCGCCGTGGCGGGCGGCGCGGTACGCGGCCCCGAGGTCGTGGCTGGACTCGTTGGCGGGCATGGGTCATTGTTGTCGCGCGTGAGGCGCCTGTCAACTTGCGGGTCCCGGCCGACTCGTACACAATGGCCGCCGTGCCGCCCACCGCATTGCCCGATTCCCGGGCCCGCTCGCGCTTCCGCCGCCGCCTGCTGCACTGGTACGGCCGTCATCGCCGCGACCTGCCGTGGCGGCGCACCGACGACCCGTATCACATCCTGGTCTCCGAGATCATGCTCCAGCAGACGCAGGTGGAGCGGGTGGTACCCAAGTACCACGAGTTCCTCGATCGCTATCCCACGCTCGAGGCCCTGGCCGGCGCGGCGCCCGAGGACGTCCGCCGTCTCTGGTACCCGCTCGGCTACAACGTCCGTCCCCACAACCTGCGCGGCATCGCGTGCGAGGCGGTGGCGAGCTACGGCGGGCGGCTTCCCGACGACGCGGCGGCCCTCCGGGGCATGCGGGGGATCGGCCGCTACACCGCGGGCGCGCTCCTCTGCTTCGCCTACGGGCGCGCCGTGCCCATCGTGGACACCAACGTGCGCCGGGTGCTCGGGCGCGTCTTCCTGGGGCCGCGGCGGCTCGCGCGGCTGCGGGGACAGAAGGCGCTGTGGGAGCTGGCGGGTGTGCTCGTGCCGCGCCGGCGCTCCTACGACTACAACCAGGCCCTGATGGACTTCGGCGCCACGTGGTGCACGGCGCGGGCGCCGCGCTGCCGGCCCTGCCCCATGAAGCGCTTCTGCGCGGCCTATCGGAGCGGGGGCATCGATGGGCGCGCTTGACGGCAAGGTCGCGCTGGTGGCGGGCGGCGGCACCGGCATCGGCCGGGCGATCGCGGAGCGATTCGCACGGGAAGGCGCGCGCGTGGCCGTGTTCGGCCGGCGGCCCGAGCCGCTGCGGGAGGTCGCGAGCGCGATCACCGGCGCCGGCGGCGCTGCGCTGGCCATCGCGGGGGACGCGGGCGCCGAGCGCGACGTGGACCGCCTGGTGGCGGCCGCCCGGACCGAGTGGGGCGGCGTGGACGTGATGGTCAACTCCGCGGCGGTCCGGCTGCAGTCGCCGCTGACCGAGATCGCGGCGGCCGACTTCGCGGAGGTGCTGCGCATCAACCTGCTCGGCGCCTTCGTGCTGACCAAGCTCGTGACGGGACCCATGCGCGAGCGCGGCGGCGGAAGCATCGTCCACATCGGCTCCGCGCTGGGCACCGCGGCCGCGCCGTTCTTCCTGCCCTACGTCGCCTCCAAGGGTGGGCTCAACGCGCTGGCCCGCGCCGCCGCCGTCGAGCTCGTCCGGGACGGCATCCGCGTCAACGTGGTGGCGCCCGGCACCATCGACACCGCCATCAACGCGGGCGTGAGCGAGTTCCGCCGGAACATGCTGCGGCACCGCATCCCGATCGGGCGGGCCGGCCATGTGGAGGACGTCGCGGCCGCATGTCTCTACCTGGCCTCGGACGCCTCGCGCTATGTCACCGGCTCCACGCTGGCGGTGGACGGGGGATGGACCGCTTCATGAGCGAGCCCCTCAGCCGGCCCTCTCCCCCGAGGGGAGAGGGGGAGAAGGTCGTCGAGGTGGTGGCGGCGGTGATCGAGCGCGGCGGACGGATCCTGATCGCGCGGCGGCGCGCGGGCAGCCACCTGGGTGGGCTGTGGGAGTTCCCGGGCGGGAAGCGGCAGGCCGGCGAGACGCCGGAAGCGGCGCTGGTGCGGGAGATCCGCGAGGAGCTCGACGCGGCGGTGACGGTCGGCGAGCTGGTCGAGGACGTCGAGTGGACCTATCCCGAAAAGGTCGTCCGGCTGCGCGTCTTTCGCTGCGCGCTCGAGGATGAGCCGCGCGCCGCGGAGGGCCAGGAGATCGCCTGGGTGGCGCCGGCGGACCTCGGCCGCTACGACTTCCCGCCCGCCGACGGAGGTCTCGTCGCGCGGCTCACGCGGCGCTGACCGCGGACGTCTCCGGGCGGCGCCGCGCGCTCAGCAGCACGATCGCCGCGTAGACGACCAGTCCCACCGCCTGCAGCGCGCCCGTGCGGACCACCAGCAGGGCGGCCGCCACCAGGCACAGCCAGCGCAGCCAGCCCGCGACGGGCCCCCAGGCGTGCCCGACCACGAAGGACGCGAGGGCGACGGCCGAGACGGCGGCCAGGCCCGACATCAGGATGATCTGCGGCCACGGCCCCTGGAGCAGCAGCTCGCCGTGGTAGACGAAGGCGAACGGGACGAGGAAGCCGGCGATGCCCAGGCGAAAGGCCTCGATGCCGGTGGCGAACATGTCGGCTCCCGCGATGTTGGCCGCCGCGAAGGCGGTGACCGCGTCGGGCGGCGTGAGATCCGACAGCACCGCGTAGTAGAAGACGAAGAGATGCGCGGCGAGCAGGCCGACGCCGAGATTGCTCATCGCGGCCGCCCCCACCGTGACCGCGATGACGTAGGCCGCGGTGGTCGGGATCCCGGTGCCCAGGATCGACACCACCAGGAACACGAGCAGCATGGCGACCAGCAGGATTCCGCCCGCCATCTCCACCACGACTCCGCCGAAGGCCAGCGCGGCGCCGGTGCGGGTCAACACGCCCACGATCATGCCCGAGCCGGCCAGGGCCACCGCGATCGTCGCGGCCGAGAACGAGGCCTCGGTGAGCGCCTCCCAGCACCGGCGGGGCGTCATCCACGTCTGGCGGTCGAGAAAGGACAGCGCGAACGTCACCGCGATGGTGTAGAACGCCGCGCCGGTCGGCGAATATCCCTCGGCCAGCAGGTACACGATGAGCGCGAACGGGATGAGGAAGTAGGCGCGTCGCAGCACCGGCGTCCAGGACGGCAGCTCCGAGCGCGGGACCGGGCGCAGGCCGTAGCGCAGGGCCAGGAAGTGCACCATCGCGATGAGGCCCACGTAGTAGAGGATGGCCGGGACGACCGCGGCCTTGATGATCTCGAAGTACGAGATCCCGGTGACCTCGGACATGATGAAGACGCCCGCGCCCATGACCGGCGGCATGATCTGCCCGCCGGTGCCCGCGATGGCTTCTATGGCGGCTGCGTTCTTGGCCGTATAGCCGCCCTTCTTCATCAGCGGGATCGTGAAGGAGCCGGTGGCGTAGACGTTGGCCACCGTCGAGCCCGAGATGGTGCCGAAGAGGGCGGAGGCGATGACCGCGATCTTGGCCGGGCCGCCGCGGGCCCAGCCGGCCAGCCGCACCGCGAGATCGATGACGAACTCGCCGACGCCGGCCTTCATCATGACCGCGGCGAAGAGCACGTAGATGAAGAGGATGTTGGACGAGATGCCGGTGAGGAAGCCGTACATGCCCTCGTCCCCGGCCAGGTAGACGAACTCGACCATCCGGGGGAAGGTGTAGCCCTTGAAGTTGAAGAGGCCGGGGATCCACTGGCTGGTGCCGAGGTAGACGAGCGAGAGGCAGATGGTGACCGCCATCCAGGGCGACAGCGACCGGCGGCAGGCCTCGATCACGAGGACGGCCATGACGGAGCCGATGACCACCTCGATGGGCAGCACCGGGGAGGCGCCTTCCCAGCGGTGGTTGAGCCGGTCCGCGTCCCAGATCAGGTACAGGCTGGCGACCGCGGCGAGGGCGGCCCAGAGGCAGTCGAAGGCACTCGGGCGCGTTCGGGGCGAGCGGGCGTTGAACGGAAAGGCGACGAAGACCAGCGGGACCAGGAAGAGGAGGTGCACCGAGCGCTGCAGCCGCGGCTCGAGCGTGCCGTAGCCCGCGGTGTACAGATGGAAGAGGGCGGCCGCCGCCGCGTAGGCGCCGGCCGCCCAGTAGACCCATCCCTCGAGCTTTCTGATTCGCTACCTCCGACGCCTCGAGGGTCGGACTACTTGAGCCAGCCCTTCTCCCGGTAGTAGCGCTCGGCGCCCGGATGGAGCGCGACGCCCAGGAAGAGGTGCCCCTTGGCGGGCTCGTAGTCGGCGAGGCTGCCGTGGATCTTGCGCACGCGGTCCGCGTTGTCGTTGAGCGCCTTGGTGATCGTGTAGGCGAGGTCGTTCGGCATGCCGCTCGACACCGTGATCGTGGTGCCCATGGTGGCCGAGACCACCGGCTCGTTGCCGTTGGCGGCCTTGGGATACGTGCCGGCGGGGATGGTTCCCTCGCCCAGCCCGAACTTGCCGAGGTGCGCGAGCAGCGGCTTCGGAAACGCCAGGATCTTCAGCTCGCGCCCGACCGAGGCCTCGGTGATGGAGGCGCCCGGCAGGGCCAGGAACGTGAAGGTGCCGTCCACGTTGCGGTCCTTGAACGCGCCCGCCTGCTCGGCGTAGGAGCCGCGGAAGAACTTGGTGCCCGCCGCTTCCCAGGTCTTGTAGCAGTCCGCGGTCTTGCCGGGCTGGCAGTAGCCGTAGAACTCCATGACCTTCTCGAAGACCCACACGTCCGAGGAGCCGGGCTTGGAGATGGCCAGGCGCATCGGCTTCTTGGTCTTGAAGATCTCCTCCATGGTCATCTTCGCGAACGGCGAGTCGGCGGCCACGTAGAAGTGGAAGGTGTTGAGGCTCATGTTGCCGGCGAGCGCGCGGAGCTTGGCCATCTTCTGGCCCGGATACGGGTCCTCGCCGCGGACGGCGGCGCCCAGCAGCGGCGGCAGGCCCATGCCGAGATCGGCCTCGCCCTTCTCCACCAGGACGGGGTTCTGGGTGCCTCCGCCCGGCACGACCTTGATATTGAGCCCGGCCTTCTCGCGCAGCAGCTCGGCCATGCCGCCCGAGATCGCATACCAGCCGCCGCCGACCGCGCCGGCGGTCCAGGTCAGCGACTGCTGCGCGGCCGCGCCGCCCGCCAGCATCGCCACGAGGGCCAGAGTCATCACCGCGAGCCCGAAACGCTTCCGCATCGGTCCTGCCTCCTGTGACTGCACTCAGAACATGTTGGCTTCGGCGCGGAGCCTTCCCGCCGCGAAGCGGTCGAGGGACAAGGCTTGAATATCCATGCTGCCGGTCCGGCCGTCAAGGAGCATCTCGGCCATCAGGATGCCGATGGCGGGCGAGTGCCCTCTCGAGCATCACGACGCGCAGGCGCGGATCGCGCTCGAGGAGGTGGAAGGCGATGGAGCCGCCGATGATGCCGGCGCCGATGATGACGACGTCGGCGGTCTGGCTCACGCGCGGCGCCGGGTCAGGCGGGGCGCGGCGGCAGCCCGTGCCGGACCGCCTCGTGCACCATCCGCACCAGCGTCGTGATGTCGAACACGGGCAGGCCGGTGGCGGCCTGGATGTCGGCCCGGTAGGGCGGCATGTTTGTGCACTCCAGGACGATGGCGCCGATCTCGGGATGGGCGTCGAGCATCCGCCGCGCCACCGTGAGGTGCTCCTGCCGCGCCGCCTCGACGTCGAGCGTGAGCTGGTCGTCGAGCAGGACGCGGGTGAACTCCTTCTCGGTCTCGAGCCCCGCCACCACCACCGGGACCTCGGGCGCGATCCCCGCCCCCGCCATGTGCTCGGCGTGCAGCGACGACGCGTTCACGGTGAGTATGCCGACCGCGCGCGCCGGCGGCAGCATGCGGTGCACCAGCGGCACCAGCATGAGGCTCGAGGTGAACACCGGGATCGAGACCGCGGCGGCCAGCTCGGGCTGGAACTTGGCGAGGAAGCCGCAGTTGGTGGTCACCGCGCGCACCCCTTCGCGCTCGAGGAAGCGCGCGCCCTCGATGAAGCCGGGCAGCAGCTCCCGCTGGCCCTGGCGCACCACCCGGTCCGGGGAGGCGCCGCTCACCCGGTGGTAGCGCACCGGGAAATCGAAGGTGGAGGCATTGCCCATGTCGCCCGGGATGCGCGGGAATCGGGTGTCGAGCATGAGGATGCCGACCGAAAAGCCGTAGAGGTTCTGCCCGCCCCGGACGCGCATGAGCGGGATCGCTAGTTCAGCTGGGCCAGCTTCTGGCGCACGCGCCGGAGCTGGTTCCGCACTTGCTCGTGGTCGGCCGCGTTCGGGAAGTCGGTGAGGTACTGCTCCCAGTCCGCCGCCCCGCGCTCGAGCCGCCCCATGTTGCTCCAGGCCGCGCCGCGGTCGCGCCGCTCCCCGGCCGAGACGGGGTTGAGCACGAGCAGGCGGTCGATCACCCGCACGACCTTGTCCCAGGCTTCCCGGCGCCAGTAGACCCCCTTGAGATTGGCGAGCATCCGGGTGAGGAACTGGCGGTTGCCCACCGGCGCGAAGTGCTCCGGCGCGAGCCGCACCGGCCGGCCCAGCGCCCGGCCGACCAGCTCGCGGCAGCTCTCGATCGTCAGCAGCGCGCCGCGGTTGAAGGGATCGAGCAGCACCTGCTCGCCCGCGATGCGGGCGCCGGTGATGAAGTGCCCCGGCAGCCCGATGCCCTCCATCTCGAGATCGAGCCGGCGCCCGACCTCGATGAGCACGAGGGACAGCGTGATCGGAATGCCGAGCCGGCGGGCCAGGACCTCGTTGAGATGGCTGTTGCGGGGGTCGAAGTAGTCGTCGCGGTCCCCCGCGAAGCCCAGCTCCTCGAAGAGATACTCCCGGAGCCGGTGGAGCCGGCCGAGGGCGTCGGCGGCCCGCCGGGCGGGCTCCGCGGTCTGCGCGAGGGCGGCGAGGCGCCGGAGGTGCTCGTCGACGTCGAGACCGGGATGCTCGGCGGCGGCGATCAGGAGGGCGGCGCGGGCGACCTCGATCTGGCCGTCCGGACGCTCCACCGCCAGGGCGAATTGGACCAGCGACGGATCCGGGTCCATCAACAGCCGGGCGCGTGGTGGATGCCGGCGGTCCGGAGCGCGGCGCCCTGCAGCTCCTCCGCCAGCGCCAGCGTGCGCGCCGCCGCCCGGCGCGCGGTCTCCTGCGCCTCCGCGGTGGTGGCGAGCTTGAGCAGGAGCGAGCGGCCGAGCTGGTGATGGAACCGCTCGTCCGGCTCGATCACGTCACGGTAGAGCGTGGCGGTGATCCGGTCACCCGCGCGGTCGCAGAACTCGATGAACTGCCGGTTCTTCACCACCGCGATCGCCTCGCGGGTGAACTGGCCGGCCGCCACGCGCTCGACGGTGGTCTGGAGCGAGTCGAGGTACTTGAAGAGCGGCCCGAAGCCCTGGGCGAGCGGATCGAAGCTCCGGGCGTCGAAGCCGAGCTCCCCGAGCCGGTCCGCGATCATCCGGTAGTGCTTGGCCTCGTCGCCGGCCTGGCGCGCGAAGGCCATCTTCACCTCGACGTCGGTCGTGGCCACCAGCCAGCGGGCCGCGATCTCGGTCGCCTCGATCTCGTTCTTGAGCGCGACCTTCAGGAGATTCGTCACGTTGAGCGCGCCCGAGACCTCGGGCGTGAGGGTGGCGTCGGGCTCGAGCCGGCGGAGGACCGCCTGAGTGCTCTCGTCGAGCTGGGCGACGAAGTCGGCGGCGGTCACGCGGCGAGGCCCCGCTGCAGGAGGTCGGGGAGCTCCTGGGTCAGGGCTTCCTTGGTCACCACGCGCCGGCAGCGGGCGTGTAGCGGCTGGGTCGCGCGCGCCAGGGCGTGGGTGGTGTAGCCCAGGACCGGCGCGGCGGGCACGCGGTCCAGCGCGGCGAAGATCGCCTCGTAGTCGTATCCGGTGGCGGTGAGATCCACGATCACCAGGGTGGGCGGCTCGCCGTCGAGCGCGGCCGCCACCTCGTCGGGAGTGCGCGCGAACACGAGCGGGGTACCCACCAGACGGGCCGTCTCCCGGATCCGGGCCACGAAGAAGAGGTCCTTCACCACCGCGACGGCTTTGATGGCGCGTCCCCGCCTAGTCGTCCTGCTCCTGGATGCCGAGCCAGTACTTGTTCCACTCGGCCAGGTGCGTGAGGGTGGACAGGTCGCGCATCCGGTCCACGTAGACGAGGCCGTTCAGATGATCGGTCTCGTGCTGGATCACCCGGGCGAAGAACTCCTTGGCCACCACGTCGATCCGGTTGCCCTCGCGGTCGAGCGCCTCGAGCCGCACCGCGCCGAAGCGGGGGACGATGCCCCGCATGTCGGGCACCGAGAGGCAGCCTTCCCAGCCGTCCTCCATCTCGTCGGTGAGCGTGGTCACCACCGGGTTGATCAGGACGGTGAGCGGGATGGCGGGCGCGTCGGGATAGCGCGGGTTGCCGTGCACCTCGATCACGCAGATCCGCTTGAGCACGTGGACCTGTGGGGCGGCCAGCCCGGCGCCGTTGTACTCCCTCATCGTCTCGACCATGTCGTCGATCAGCCGCTGGGTCTCGGGGGAACGGATCTCCGAGACCGGCACCGGGGCGGCGACCTTGCGAAGCACCGGGTGTCCGAGACGCGCGACTTTCAGGATGGCCATACCGATCTCCTCTCGCGCTCGGATTGTAGCATAGGCGGCTCAGGCGCCCCGGAAGCCGGCCAGCACCGCGGGCCAGCGCGGATCGTCGAGCGAGGGCTGGAACGACGGATAGAGCTGGGTGCGGTCGTAGAGGCCGCGGTATCGCCCGCGGATCCGCGCGCCGATGGTCGCGAAGGGCCCGCTCACCGCGAAGAGATCCAGCGTCTCGTCGCTGATCAGATCGGCCATGCCCGCCCAGTCGCCCGCGAGCGACTTGGCGTGAAGCCGCGGGACGAGATCCTCGAGCCCGTGGATCGCGAGCACGGCCTGGTACGTGCGAGTGGACGCGTAGAAGGCGATCTGCCGCTTCACCGCCCGCGCGTTCCGGCCGCGCTCTTCCTCGGTGTCACCCAGGACGACCATGGTCGAGGCGCGAAAGGTGAAGTCGGCGCGCGAGCGGCCGCCGAGCCGCAGCCCCTCCTGCACCGCGGGGTGCACGCACTCGCGCAGGTACCGCGCGCTGTGGAAGGAGTGGATGTGCAGGCCGTCGCCGACCTCGCCCGCGATCCGGCACATCTGCGGATTGACTCCGGCCAGGTAGACCGGGATCCGCGGGTCCTCGATCGGCCCCGGGTTGAGAGATTCAACGCTGATTCTCCAGGTAGATCCGGGCATTGCGTCGCAGTCCCGACGGTTTCGCTCGAAGCAGCGGGGTGCCCGCGAAGCGGTGGCGGAGCGTCTCGTCGTCCATGCCGGACACGACCGCCGCGCCCGGGTACGGCGCCGAAGGGCCGAAGACCGCTTCCTCGCTGATCGGAGCCTTCCGGTTCCAGGGACAGACGTCCTGACAGATATCGCAGCCGAACTGCCAGCCGGCCATCCCGGCGTGCAGCCCCGGATCGATGTCGCCGTGGTGCTCGATCGTGAGGTAGGACACGCAGCGCCGGGCGTCGAGCACGTAGGGGGCGACGAAGGCGCCGGTCGGGCACGCGTCGAGGCAGGCGCGACAGCTGCCGCAGCGGTCGGCGAGGGGCTGATCGTGGGTCAGCTCGGCGGTGGTCAGCAGCACGCCGATGAAGAACCAGGAGCCCAGCCGCGGGTGGAGCAGCATGGTGTTCTTGCCGATCCAGCCGAGGCCGGCCCGCGCGGCCAGGTCCCGCTCGAGCACGGGCCCCGTGTCCACGTAGCCCCGGCTGCGCGCGCCGCCGGCCTGGGCCAGGAGCTCGGCGAGCCGCTCGAGCCGCGGCCCGATGACATCGTGATAGTCCCGGCCCCAGGCGTAGCGGGCCACCGGCCGCCACGAGGGATCTGGCGGCTCGCCTTGATAGTAGTTGAGCGCCACGCAGACGACCGAGCGTGCGCCGGGCAGGACGCGCGCGGGATCGAGGCGGTCGTCCATCCGGCGCTCCAGATAGCCCATGGTGCCCGCGTGCCCCGCCTCGAGCCAGCGCCGGAACGCGGGCCCGTGCTCGGGCGGCCCCGCGGGTCCCACCGCCACCAGGTCGAAGCCCAGCTCGCGCGCGAGGGCCTTGACCGACTCGGTGAGCGTGGCCGCGGCCAGGGTCATGCGCGCCGGGCCTTGACGAGCAGATGGCTGCGGGTCAGCGTGCGGCCGCCCGACTCGAGGAACGCGATGTAGCGGAACCAGCGGCCGTCCGCCTTCCAGCGATCCTCGAGGCCCACCGCCGCCGCGAGCCCTTCCTCGACCGAGCCGAACCGGCGTACGTCCTGCTCGACCTCGAGCGCCTCGACCGCGAAGCCGCGCGACTCGAGCGCCGCGCGCATGCGGGCCTCGTCGTAGGCGAAGCGGGACACCTTGCCGGTCTCCTTCCACTGCTCGACGTGAAACGACACCATGGCCAGGCAGGATCCCGGCCCCAGGGCCTGGGCCGCCCGCTCGATGATGGCGTCCGACGCGCAGAGGTGGGCGGTGACCAGGTCGGGCCGCCACGGCTCGTACGGGTCGGCCTCGACGTCGGCCTCGTGGAACTCGACGTTGGTGAGGCCGGCGGCCGCCGCGCGGCGGCGGGCTTCCTGGATGAGCGATACCTCCCGGTCGAGCCCCACCACCCACTTCGAGACGGGCGCGAGCGCCAGCGACAGGCGGCCGGCGCCGCAGCCCACGTCGAGGACCCGGCTGCGGCCGAGCGGCTCCTGGGCGAGCAGATCGAGGAACCGCGCGCTCACCCCGGGGGCCTGCAGCCGGCTCGGCATAGGAGGAAGCGGCCAGCTAGTAGCCCGGACTATTCATGAACGGGCTCGACCGAGACCGGACGGGTGGCGCCGTGGGCGACTTCCGCGCAGCCGAGCGGAGTGGGCCCCCCGAGTCCGGTGCGCCGCTCGAAGAGCGGCGAATCCGGCGAGTGGGTGACGGAGCCGGCTGCGCGGAAGTCGCCCACCGCGCCAGGACCCGTCCGCCTCACGCGTTGTCCGCCCATGAACGGCGCACGCTACTCGGCCTTGAAGTACTTGGCCTCGGGGTGGTGGAAGACCAGCGCGGAGACCGAGGCCTCGGGGTCCATCATGAACCCCTCGGTGAGGCCGAGCCCGATCTGCTCGGGCTGGAGCAGGTCGAACAGGATGCGCTGGTCGGCGAGGTTCGGGCACGCCGGATAGCCGAACGACACGCGGATCCCCCGGTAGTGGGCCTTCAGCTTGTCCGCCAGCGCAAGGCCGGGCGGGTCCGGGAAGCCCCACTGGGTGCGGAGCCGGGCGTGCAGCATCTCGGCGAAGGCCTCCGCGGTCTCGATGGCCAGGGCCTGCAGCGCGTGCGAGCGGAGGTATTGACCCTCTTCCTTCCAGCGCTCGGCCAGATCGCGCACGCCGGCCCCGCAGGTGACCGCGAAGAGCGCGATGTAGTCCTTCTCCCCGCTTCCCTGCTCGCGCACGTAGTCGGCCAGGCAGAGCCGCTCCCCGCCCGCCTGGCGCGGGAAGCGGAAGCGCGCCACCTCCGCGCGGCCGTCGAAGAGCAGGAGATCGTCTCCCGCGGCCGCCGCCTCGTAGAAGCGGTAGAGGCCGTTCGCGCGGATCAGCCCCTGCTCGACGGCCTCACGCTCGAGCTGCTCCACCACCGCGTTGATCTCGGCCGCCTTCACGTCGCCCTGCTCGAGCAGCCGCGCCACGCTGCCCTTCACGCCAAGGTGGCGGCCCAGGAGCATCTGGAGGTTGAGATACGGAAAGACGTGGGTCAGCGGGACGTTCCGCAGCAGGTGGGGCTCGAGATCGGGCGGCGTGGGGACCGGAACCGAGCGAGAGACCGTCGAGCGGGCCGGCCCCGTCGCGGCTGCGGGCGCCGCCCCGGTCGCGACGGCGTCGACGTCGGCGCCCGCGCGCAGCGATTCCTGCTCGGCGCGCAGCCGTTCGACCAGCGCTTCCCGGGTGGTCGCGCTGAAGAGCCGGTTGGCCAGGTCGAGGCCGTCCATCGCGTCCTTGGCGTACAGCGTGAGGCCGCCGTACTCGCGGGCGATCCGGGTGGCGGTGAACTTGCGGGTCAGAGCGGCGCCGCCGACGAAGAGCGGGACGTCCACGCCCGCCGCGCGCAGGTCCTGGGCGGTGATCACCATCTGCTGCGCCGACTTCACCAGGAGCCCGGAGAGGCCGATCGCGTCGGGCTTGTGGCTGTGGTACGCGGCGATCAGGTCCTCGGGCGGCACCTTGATCCCCAGATTGACGATCCGGTAGCCGTTGTTCTTGAGGATGATCTCGACCAGGTTCTTGCCGATGTCGTGGACGTCGCCCTTCACGGTGGCGAGCACGATGGTGCCGCGGGAGGCGTTCTCGTCCTTGGCCATGAACTGCTCGAGGTAGGCGACGGAGGCCTTCATGGCCTCCGCGGACTGGAGCACCTCGGCCACGATGAGCTGGTTGTCGTTGAAGAGGCGCCCGACCTCCTCCATGCCCTTCATGAGCGGCCCGTTGATGATGTCGAGCGCGCCCGCCTCCTCGAGCTTGAGCGCGAGGTCGTCGAGCAGGCCCTCCTTGGAGCCCTCCACGATGTAGCGGGCCAGCCGCTGGTCGAGCGGGAGCGGGACGCCGGTGTCCTTCGCGGCCCGGGTACGGCCGCGGAAGTGCGCCGCGAAGGCGGCCACCGGGTCCGCCCCCCGCCAGTAGATCAGGTCCTCCGCGAGCCGGCGCTCCTCCTCGGGGATCGAGGCGTAGCGCTCGAGCCGCTCGCTGTTGACGATCGCGTAGTCGAGGCCGGCCTTGGTGCACTCGTAGAGAAAGACCGCGTTGAGCACCTCGCGGCCCGCGGTGGGCAGGCCGAACGAGACGTTGGAGATGCCGAGGATGGTCTTGCAGCCCGGGAAGCGGGCCTTGATCGCCCGCACGCCCTCGATGGTCTCGACCGCGGAGCCCACGTAGTTGGCGTCGCCGGTGCCGACCGGGAAGACGAGCGGGTCGAAGATCAGGTCGCGCTCGGGCACCCCGTATTTCCCGGTGAGCAGCTCGTGGGCCCGCTCCGCGATGGCCAGCTTGCGCTGCCGGGTGACCGCCATGCCCTGCTGCTTGTCCTCGTCGATGCAGCCCACCACCACCGCCGCGCCGTAGGTGCGGAGCAGCGGGACCACGTGCTCGAAGCGCTCCTCGCCGTCCTCCAGGTTGATCGAGTTGACGAGGGCCTTGCCCTGGCACTTGCGCAGCGCCAGCTCGAGCACCCGGGCGTCGGTGGAGTCGATCATCAGCGGCGCCTTGACCTTGCGGGTGACCATGTCCATGAAGCGGTCCATGTCGGCCGCCTCGTCGCGGTCCGGGTTGGCCAGGCAGACGTCCAGCACCTGCGCCCCGCCCCGGACCTGGGCCCGCCCGATCTCGGAGGCCTCCTCGAACTTCTCCTCTACGATCAGCTCCTTGAACCGCCGCGAGCCGATCACGTTGGTCCGCTCGCCGACGATGACCGGGCGCACGTCCTCGCTCGGGTACACCGCCTCGATGCCGCTCACCGCGGGCGCCCGATCCGCCGCCGGCACCCGCGGCGCCCGCCCCGCCACCAGCCCGGCCAGCGCGCGCGTGTGGTCCGGCGTCGTCCCGCAGCAGCCGCCCACCACGTTCACCCAGCCCTCGTCCACGAAGCGGCGCATCTTGTGGGCGAGGCTCTCCGCGGTTTCTTCATAGTGGCCGTGCTCGTCGGGCAGGCCCGCGTTCGGGTACACCGTGACGAAGCACGTGGCCACCTCGGAGAGCGTGCGCAGGTGGTCGGTCATGAACTCGGGGCCGGTCGCGCAGTTCAGCCCGATCGAGAAGAGCCCGAGGTGCTCGAGCGAGGCGTAGAGGGCGTCCACGTCCTGGCCCGCCAGCATGGTGCCCATGGGCTCGACGGTGCCGCTGACCATCAGGGGGAGCGCGAGGCCGGCCTCGGCCATGGCCTGCCGGACCCCGATCGCGGCCGCCTTCACGTTGAGGGTGTCCTGGCAGGTCTCGAGCAGCAGCGCGTCCATCCCGCCCTCGATGAGCGCGCGCGCCTGGCGATAGTAGCCGTCGCGCACCTCCTCGAACGTCACGTTGGCGGTGACGGTGATGGTGCGGGTCCCCGGTCCCATCGCGCCGATGGCGAAGCGCGGCCGCTCGGTCGTGAAGGCACGGTCCACGGCCGCGCGGCAGATCCGGGCGGCGGCCAGGGTGATGTCATGGCAGCGCTCGGCCAGACCATATTCGGCCAGCACATACGGAGCGCACCCGAAGGTATTGGTCGAGATGAGGTCGGCGCCCGCCTCGAGGTAGGCCGCGTGGATGTCGGCGATGACGTCGGGCCGCGTGAGGTTGAGCTGCTCGTTGCAGCCCTCGTACCTGGGCCCGCCGAAGTCGGCGGCGGTGAGCCCGCGCGCCTGGATCATGGTGCCCATCGCGCCGTCCAGGACCAGGATCCGCTGCCGCAGCCGGTCGCCCAGCAGCCGGGAGCGCTCGGGCGTGTTCATGCCGATCATTCTAGCGCATGGGCTACCGCAGGGGACGCGCCCATGGGCGCGCGGCCGGGACGGACGGTCAGCCGCGCCTCTTGCGGGCCCGGACGTCCACCGCTCCCGGCCGCCGCCGGGGATCCTCGCCCCGCGGGAAGATCTGGGTCTTCTGGACCTTCTGAGTGCCGGTGGTGGGCAGGCTCTCCACGAAGAGCACCCAGCCGGGCGCCTTGAAGTAGGCGAGGCGCTCCAGGCAGAAGTCGCAGAGGCGCTCGGCCAGCGCCGGGCCGGCTTCGGCACCCGGCATCGGCACCACGCAGGCCATGACCTCCTCCTCGCGGATCTCGTCGGGCACCGCCAGCACCGCCACCTGGGCCACCGCGTCGTGGGCCTGCAGCGCGGCCTCCACCTCCGCGGCTGCGATGTTCTCCCCGGAGCGCCGGATGATGTTCTTCTTGCGATCCACGAAGACCAGCATGCCGTCGGCGCTCCGGCGCACCACGTCGCCGGTGTGGAACCACTCGCCCCGCCACGCCTCGCGCGTGGCCTCGTCGTTCTTGAGGTAGCCCGAGAAGAAGCCGTGGCGCGGACCCTCCGGGCCGCCCCAGCGCACGATCAGCTCGCCCTCCGTCTCGGCCGGGACCTCCCGATCGCGCTCGTCCACCACGCGGGCCTCGAAGCCGTCGCGGGGCCGCCCGAAGGCGCGCGTGTGGATCGCGCGCGGCTCGATGCAGTCGGAGAAGATCCGCCCGGTCTCGGTCATGCCCCAGACCTCCACCAGAGGGAACCCGAACCGTCGCTCGAAGGCGGCGTGCAGCTCGGGCTCGACGCCGGCGCCGAGGCCGGCCTTCACGCGGTGCGCGGTGTCCTCCGGCGCCGGCGGCTGGTTCAGCAGGAGCGGCGGCATCACCCCCAGGTAGTGGATGATGGTGGCGCGGGTGGCGACGACGTCGGGCCACCAGCGCCGCGGGCTGAAGCGCTCGGGCAGGATCAGGCAGTTGGCGGTGAGGATCGCGCAGGTCGCGGTCACCGCCTGGCAGTTCACGTGAAAGAGCGGTAGCGGGTTCAGGAAGCGCTCGCGCCCGGGCTCGATGGCGAGCCGCCCGCCCAGGTCGCGATACCAGGCGCCCGCGTTCAGGTAGTAGAAGTTGCTGAGGACGCAGCCCTTGGGCCGGCCGGTGGTCCCGGAGGTGTAGAGCAGCCCGCACTCGGAGTCGAGCCCGGGCGCCCCGCGCCGGGGCGCGGGGCCGGGGCGCGGCAGCGAGGCGGGCCAGGCGCCCGCGTCCACCACCGGCAGCGGCTTCGCGCGCTCCTTCGCGACGGCCTCGAGCGCGCCCACTCGCTCGGAGACGGACACGACCAGGTCGGCCTCCGAGTGCTCCATCTGATAGGCCAGCTCGTCGTGCCGGTAGTCGGGATTGACGGGCACCACCGCGCAGCCGAGGGCGTTGACCGCCAGGTAGTGGAAGAAGAACTCCGGGCGGTTCTCGAAGAGCAGCGCGACGCGGTGGCCGTGGCCGTAGCCGGCGCCACCGTAGACGTCGCGGAGGCGAAGAACCTCCGCCCGCACCGCCGCGTACGTCAGCTCGACCCCGTCGGGGTGATAGGCGCGACCGGGCGCGGGCGGGGCGCAGAGGAAGGCGCGATCGGGCGCGCTCGCCGCGGTGGCCATGAACGCCGCGAAGACCGTGTTCACGGCTCCCGACTGTCGCCCACGGAGCCGTCGGTGTCAATCCGTCACGCGGCGCTGAGGTATACTCCCCACGCGCGATGGACACGCCCCTCGGCTCCCCCCTGCGCCGCAAGGAAGATCAGCGCTTCATCACCGGCCGCGGGCGCTACGTCGAGGACCTGTGCTTCCCGGGCATGCTGCACGCCGCCTTCGTCCGCAGCCCCCACGCGCACGCCCGCGTGAAGCGGGTCGACCTGGGACCCGCGCGCGCCCTGCCGGGCGTGGTGGCCGCCTACGCCGCGTCCGATCTCCCCGAGTGCGGCAAGCCCATCCCGCCGTCCATCGCGGCGCCCGGCGGCTTCAGGCCCACCGCCCAGCCGGTCTTCGCCGATCGAGTGGCGCGCTACGTGGGCGAGGTGGTGGCCGCCGTGGTGGCCGCGGACTCCTACGTGGCCGCCGACGCGGCCGCGGCGGTCCTCGTGGACTACGAGCCGCTGCCCGCCGCGGGCACCATGGAGCGGGCGCTGGAGTCGGGCGCCCCGAAGGTGTTCGACTCCTGGCCCGACAACGTGGCCGGCCTCTCCACCGCGCGGGTCGGGGACCCCGCGACCGGCTTCGCGGAGGCGCAGGTGATCGTGGAGGCCCGGCTGGGAATGGCCCGGGTGGCCGGCGTGCCGATCGAGACGCGAGGTATCGTCGTGGAGCCGGAGGGCCCCGACGGGCGCCTCACGCTCTGGACCTCGAGCCAGAGCCCCTACGGCCTGCGCGCGGTGATCGCGGGCGCCTGCGGCCTGCTCGAGGAGCAGGTGCGCGTCGTCGTGGTGGACACCGGCGGCGGGTTCGGCATCAAGGGGCACGCCTACCCCGAGGACCTGATCCTGGCCGCGGCCGCGCGCCGGCTGCGAAGGCCGGTGAAGTGGATCGAATCCCGGCGCGAGCACTTCCTCACCGCGTCCCCCGATCGCGGCCAGCAGCACACCGCCCGGCTGGGCCTCACCCGCGAGGGCCGCATCACCGCGGTCGAGACCCGCTTCGCCCGCGATCACGGCGCCTACGTGGCCAGCGGCGAGGTGGTCACCCGGAACACCATCAATCACCTCCCCGGCCCCTACCGCATCCCGCATCTCGAGGCGACCGCGTCCAACGTGGTGACCCACGGCGTCTTCGGCGGCGCCTACCGCGGCTCCGGGCGGCCCGAGGCCAGCTTCGTGCTCGAGCGGCTGCTCGATCGCGGCGCTCGCGCGCTCGGCGTGGATCCGGCCGAGCTGAGGCGGCGCAACATGATCCGCGCCGACGAGATGCCGTATCGCACCGGTCTCGTCTACCGGGACGGCACGCCGATCGCCTACGATCCCGCCGACTACGTGGGCAGCTTCGACCGCCTGCTCGCCGACTTCGACTACGCGGGGTGGCGGCGGCGCCAGGCGGAGACGCGGAGCACCGCGCGCCCCATCGGCGTGGGTCTCGCCGCCTACGTGCAGGGCACCGGGGTCGGCCCCTTCGAGAGCGCCGACGTGCGCATCGACTCGACCGGGGCGGTGCACGTCCGCGTCGGCGTGTCCTCCCAGGGCCAATCACACGAGACGACGATGGCCCAGATCGCGGCGGCCGAGCTGGGCGTGGATCCCGCGCGGGTGTTCGTGATCGCGGCCGACACCACGCTGCTGCCCTACGGCAACGGCACCGGCGGCAGCCGGGTGGCCGCCAACGCGGGGCCGGCGGTGGCCCGGACCGCGCGCGAGGTGGCGGGCAAGGCGCGGGTGGTGGCCGCGGAGATGCTCGAGTGCGCCGCGGCCGACGTGGTGCTGGCGGGCGGCCGGGCCCACGTGGCGGGCGTGCCCCAGCGGGCGGTGCCGCTCGGAGACCTGGCCCGCGCGGCGGTGCGCAGCAAGACGCTGCTGCGCGAGGCGCGGCCGGGCCTGCAGTTCTGCGGGTACTTCGCGCCGGAAACCGTGACCTTCGCCTTCGGCGCGCAGGCCTGCGCGGTGGAGGTGGACGTGGACACCGGCCAGGTCCGCATCCTGCGCTATCTGGCCGTCCACGACGCCGGGCGGGCCATCAATCCGCTGGTGGTGGACGGCCAGCTCCACGGCGGCCTCGCCGGGGGCATCGGCACCGCCCTCACCGAGGCGCTGCTCTACGACGACGACGGCCAGCTCCTGACCGGGAGCCTGATGGACTACGCGATCCCGCTCGCGGCGGACCTGCCGACGTTCGAGACCCGCACGCTCGCGTTTCCGTCCCCGCTGAACGAGCTCGGCATCAAGGGCGTGGGCGAGAGCGCCATCATCGCCCCGCCCGCCGCGATCGCGAACGCGGTCGAGGACGCGCTCGCCTCGCGGGGAGCCGACGTGCTGCAGGTGCCGATCACGCCCTCGCGCGTCTGGACTGCGTTGCGAGGTGCAGCCGGAGGCGAGCCGGGGGCCGGGCGAGGTGCAGCCGAAGGCGAGCCGAGCGAATCCATGAAGAAGCCACGCTAGATCTGGAGCCCCCATGGCCATCGACCGCATCACGGTCTCCGTCATCCAGCATCGCCTCGAGTCCATCGTGCAGGAGATGGGCGAGGCCATGCTCCGCACCGCCTACTCGCAGATCCTGAACTCGAGCCGCGACTTCTCGACCGCGGTCTTCGACGGTCAGGGGCGCCTGGCCGCCCAGGCCGAGCACGTGCCCATCCACGTGGGCGCGCTCCCGTGGGCGGTGGCCTCCGTGGCGGACTTCTTCAAGGGCAAGATCGCCCCCGGCGACCTGTTTCTCCTCAACGACCCCTACCACGGCAACAACCACCTGCCCGACCTCACCGTGCTGCTGCCGGTGTTCGTCGGCGGACGCCCCGTGTTCTGGTCCATCAACCGGGCGCATCAGCACGACATCGGCGGCGCGACCCACGGGGCGTACAACGCGGGCGCCACCGAGATCTGGCAGGAAGGCATCCGCATCACCCCGCTCAAGCTCTACGACCGTGGCGAGCTGCGGGACGACGTGCTGCAGATGGTGGCGACCAACGTGCGGCACCCGCGCGACTTCCAGGGTGACCTGCGCGCCATGATGGGCTCCGCCCGGATCGGGGAGCGCCGCCTGCTGAAGCTGGTGGACGAGTACGGGCTCGACGTCGTGCTCGAGACCATCGGCGAGATCCTCGACGGGGCCGAGCGACAGACCCGCGAGTGCATCCGGGGCTGGAAGGACGGCGTGTTCAAGGGCGAGGCCATCCTGGACGACGACGGCCACGGGATCAGCGACATCCACATCCGGGCCACCGTGACCAAGAAGGGCGACTCGCTCGCGGTGGATCTCAGCGACTCGCACGCCCAGGTGATCGGCTTCGTCAATTCGTCCTTCCCCAACACCATGTCGGCGGTGCACATGGCGCTGGCCTACCTGATCGACCCGCGCACGCCCAAGAACGAGGGCACGTTCCGCCCGGTCACCGTGAAGGCCCGGCAAGGCACGGTGGTGTGGCCCTACCCGCCCGCGCCGGTGACGCTCTCCACCAACCACTGCGCGCAGGAGATCGCGGAGGCGATGATCAAGGCGCTCGCCCGGAGCTGCCCGGACCGCGTGCTCGCGGGCTGGTCGCGCCGCTTCCGGATCGCGATCTCCGGCACGAACCCGCGGAACAAGCGGCGCTTCATCTGGCATCTCTTCCACGCGCGCGGTGGCGGCGGCGCTTCCTCCGCGGGCGACGGCTGGGAGACCGCGGGCGAGGGCCAGGCCGCGGGCGGGATCAAGTTCGGCTCCATCGAGGTAGCGGAGACCCGCTTCCCGCTCTTCTTCAAGCGGCACGAATTCCGCCCGGACTCCGCGGGGGACGGCCGCTACCGGGGTGGGGTGGGCTCGGTGCTCGAGCTGCGCATGGAGACCACGGAGCCGGCCCTCGGTAATACCGCCGGCGACGGCGTCCGCTACCCGGCCTACGGGGTGCTGGGCGGCCGGGACGGGCTGCCGCACCGCTATCGCATGCTCGCGCGCGGCAAGACCCGCGTGCTCAAGACCAAGGAGGTCGGCATCCCGATCCCGCCGGGCGCGGTCTTCCTGGTCGAGTCCATGGGCGGAGGCGGCTACGGGCCGCCCGCCCGGCGCTCCCCGGCCGCCCGCGCCGCCGACCGGCTCAACGGCTTCGTCGTGGCGCCAAGAGAGAACGCGGAGCGACCTCAGAGAGGTCGTCGCTTGCGACGACCGTAGGATCACATAGAGGGCCCATGCAGAACCTCAACGGTGGCTATCGCGTCGGGATCGACGTGGGCGGCACGTTCACCGACCTGGTCGGCGTGGACGACGCCGGACGCGTGAGCCTCGCCAAGTCGACCTCCACGCCCGCCGACCCGTCCATCGGGGTGATGGACGGGCTCGGCCTGCTGGCCGTTGAGCTCGGCACCGATCTGGCCGGGCTCCTGGCCGACACCGGCCTGATCGTGCACGGCACCACCGTCGCCACCAACGCCTTGCTCGAGCGCAAGGGCGCGACCGTGGGCATGCTCACGACCGCGGGCCACCGCGACATCATCGAGATGCGCGAGGGCCTGAAGGACGACCGCTACAACCTGCGCATGCCGCCGCCGGTCCCGCTGGTGCCCCGCGCCCGGCGGCTCGACGTGACCGAGCGGCTCCGCTTCGACGGCACCGTGGAGACGCCGCTGTCGCGGCGCTCCGCGGAGGCGGCAATCCGGCGGCTCGGCACGGAGGCAGTGGGCGCGGTCGCGGTGTGCTACCTGCACTCCTATCGCGATCCGCGCCACGAGCGGCAGACGCGCAAGCTGCTGGCGAGGCTCCTCCCCGACGCCTACGTCTCGCTCTCCTCCGACGTGCTCGCGCAGATCAAGGAGTACGAGCGCTTCTGCACCACCGTGGTGAACGCCTACGTGGGCCCCGTGCTCGGGCGCTATCTGGGGAATCTGGGCGCGCGGCTGCAGAAGGCGGGCTACAAGGGCGACGTCCTGATCATGCAGTCGCACGGCGGCGTCGCCACCATCCCGGACTCGGTGCGCCTGGCCGCGGGCGCCGTGCTCTCGGGCCCGGCGGGCGGCATCGCGGGGAGCCGTCACGCGGCGCGGCTGCTCGGCGAGGGCAACCTCATCACCTTCGACATGGGCGGGACCAGCACCGACATCGCCCTGCTCGAAGGCGGCGAGCCGCATCTCACCGGAGACAAGGCGGTCGGCTCGAGCAAGGTCGCGCTGCCCAGCATCGACATCCACACGCTCGGCGCCGGCGGCGGCTCGATCGCCCGCGTGGACGCGGGCGGCATTCTCCACGTGGGGCCGGAGAGCGCGGGCGCGGTGCCCGGCCCCGCGTGCTACGGGCGCGGCGGCACCGCCGCGACCGTGACGGACGCCAACCTGGTTCTCGGATTGCTGGACCCGGCCGGCTTCCTGGGCGGGCGCACCCGGCTGGACCCCGCGGCGGCGCAGGCCGCAGTGGACGGGGTGGCGCGCGGGCTCGGGCTGGGCGTGCTGCGGGCGGCGGAAGGCATCCACCGCGTCGTCAACACCAACATGGCCGAGGGCATCCGGCTGGTCTCGGTGCGGCGGGGCGCCGACCCCCGGCGCTTCATCCTGCTTTCGTTCGGCGGCGCGGCCGGGCTGCACATCACCGAGGTCGCGCGCATGCTCGAGATCACCCGCGTGGTGGTGCCGCGCGTGGCCTCGGTGCTCTCGGCCTGGGGCATGCTCGCCACCGACCTCCGCTACGAGTTCGTGCGCACCCACGTCGGCGAGGCCGGGCAGGTCGGGGCGGCGCGGCTGCGCAAGCTCTTCGCCGAGATGGAGGCGGAGGGTCGGCGGCGCCTCGGCGCGTCGTTCGCGGGCCGGGTGGACGTGCGGCGCTCGGTGGACATGCGCTACGGCGAGCAGACCTTCGAGATCCAGGTGCCGCTCGACGGGGTGGACGTGGAGGCGACGAACCTCATGGAGCAGGTGGTCGAGCGCTTCCACCGGCGCCACGAGGAGCTCTACACCTACAGCGCACCCGGCCAGGACGTGGTGCTGGTCAACGTGCGGGCCGCCGTCATCGGGCGGCTTCCCGCCCTGCCCGCCGAGCAGGCGCGGCGCGTGGGTGCGCCGGCCGCGCCCCGGAGCCGCCGCGTCTACCTCGAGCGCTGGATGGAGGTGCCGGTCTACGAGATGGACGGGCTGGCGAACGGCCAGGAGGTCAAGGGGCCCGCGATCTTCGAGTCGGCCACCACCACCGTGCTGATCCGCGCGGGCGAGCGCGCGACGGTCACGGCGGAGGGGTGGCTGGATATCCGGCTGGGGTAGCGGACCGGCGAGGCGAGGCCACCCCCGCCCTTCGTGATTGCTCGCCTCGCCTTCGGCTTCGGCTCGCGCTGCGGCCCTCTCCCCTGAGGGGAGAGGGATGTGAGGTGGGAAGGCTCTCCAGGCCTACGTATAGGCGCCGACCGAGGCGTCGGAGACGGTCGCCGCGTACTTGGCGAAGACGCCGGTGGTGAAGCGCGGCTTGGGCGCCTTCCACTTGGCCAGGCGCTTCCGGATCTCGGCCGCCGGCACCTCCATGTCGAGGCGCCGCTTCTTGACGTCGATGTTGATGATGTCGCCGTTCCGCACCGCCGCGATGGGGCCGCGGTCGACCGCCTCGGGCACGATGTGAGCGATCATGAAGCCGTGGGTGGCGCCCGAGAAGCGGCCGTCGGTCATCAGGGCCACGCTCTCGCCCAGCCCCGCGCCCTGCAGCGCCCCGGTCACCTGTAGCATCTCGCGCATGCCGGGGCCGCCCTTCGGGCCCTCGTAGCGGATCACGATCACGTCGTTGGGCTTGATCTTGCCCTTCTTGACCGCGAGGAACGCGTCCTCCTCGCGCTCGAAGACGCGAGCGGGGCCGCGATGCGCGTACTTGTTCTGGCCGGAGAGCTTGATCACGCAGCCGCCCGGCGCCAGGTTGCCGCGCAGGATCGCGATGCCGCCTTCCGGCTTGAGCGCCCGGGCGAGCGGCTTGATCACCTGCTGCCCGGCCGGCTCCGAGGCCGCCTGCACCTCCTGACCGATCGTGCGGCCCGTCACCGTCTTCTCCCCCGCGTGCAGCAGGCGGGCCTCCAGGAGCCGCTTGCCCACCACCGGCATGCCGCCCGCCTCGTACATCTCGGGCGCGGTGTAGTTGCCCCACGGCTTGAGGTCGGCGAGCACCGGGGTCTTGCGCGAGATCCGGTCGAAGTCCTCGATCGAGAGCTTGAGGCCGAAGTCGCGGGCGGTGGCCAGGAGGTGCAGCACCGCGTTGGTGGAGCCGCCGGTGGCCATGACTCCCGCGATGGAGTTCTCCAGGCTCTTGCGCGTGACGATCTTGCGCGGGGTCAGCCCCTTGCGCAGGAGATCCATGACCAGCTTGCCGGACTCGAACGCCACTTCCTCCTTGCGGGGGTCGGTGGCCGGGATGCCGTTCCAGCCCATCGGGGACATGCCGAGCATCTCGTAGGCGGTGGACATGGTGTTGGCGGTGAACTGGCCGCCGCAGGCGCCCGCGCCGGGGCAGGCGTGGTCCTCCACGTCCCTGAACTGCTCGAGCGGGATCTTCCCCGCGTTGTAGGCGCCGATGGCCTCGAACACGTCCTGGATCGTCAGGTTGCGGTTGGCGAACGGCCCTTCGGTGCCGGCGCAGCGGCCGAACATGATCGAGCCGCCGTAGAGCATCAGGCTCGGGATGTCGAGCCGGCCCAGCACCATGGTCATGGCGGGGATCGTCTTGTCGCAGCCCGAGATCGTGACGAGGCCGTCGAACATGTGGCTGCGCGCGACCAGCTCGACCGAGTCCGCCACGACTTCGCGGCTGATCAGCGAGCCCTTCATGCCCTCGGTGCCCATCGTGATGCCGTCGGTGATCGAGATCGTGTTGACCTCGATCGGGGTGCCTCCCGCGGCCCGGACCCCCTGCATCACCTTCTCGGCCAGCTTCCGGTGGTTCCAGTTGCAGGGCATGGTCCCGATCCAGCAGTGGGCCACCCCGATCTGGGGGCGCCTCAGGTCCTCGTCGCTGAAGCCCACCGCCTTCATCATGGCGCGGGCGGCGGCCCGATCGGTGCCTTCGAGGAGAACGCGGCTGTGCTTGCGGGGATCAACGGCCATCGGGGACTCCTTTGTCGTGGGCTCTGGTCCGGGCGATTCTACAGCAGCTCGCGGAGCGGGACCAGCGCGTAGCCCTGCCGCCGGAGGTCCCCGATGAGCGCGGGCAGGTATTCCACGAGCCGCCTCCCCGCCCCCGGGACGCCGTCGGCGTCGTGGAGGTCGTAGATCGCGCCCGGCCGGACGCGGGAGACGGCCCGCCGCGCCTGCTCGGCCGGCGCCACGGGCCGGCGGCTCTCCGGCTGCACCGTCCAGAACACGCACGGTGTGCCGAGGCGCCGGGCCGTCCCGAACATGGCGAGGTTGGTCTTGCCCCACGGCGGCCGGAAGAAGCGCGGCGGCGTCCCCGCGGCCTGGGTGATGGCGGCGTGGCCGTCCCCGATCTCCCGCTCGGTCCGGGCGGGTCCGCAGCGCCAGAGGCTCGTGTGGCTCCAGGTGTGGTTGCCGAGATCGTGCCCGGCCTCCGCGATGCGGCGCGCGACGCCCGCCGCCTGCTCGGCGCGCCGGCCGATCAGGAAGAAGGCGCCGCGCACTCCCTCCCGCTCCAGGATGTCGAGCACGCGCGGGGTGCACTCCGGATCCGGGCCGTCGTCGAAGGTGAGCGTGGCCACCCGGCGCTCCCGCCGGCCGCGCCACACGCTGCCGATCGTCAGCAGGTGCGAGCCCCACGTGTAGGCGCCCCAGAAGGCCGGCGCCGCGCCCCCCAGCAGCCAGGCCGCCCGCTTCACGCCGCGGGCCGCTTGGCCACGAGCAGGGTCAACCGGCCGCTCTGCACGACCTCGCCGTGCTGGTTCAGGATGCTGCGCTCCTCGATCACGACGCCGCCCTCCTTCATCGAGCGCTTCGTCACGGTCTTGGACACGCTGTGGATGGTGTCGCCCACCCGGGTCGGCTTGAGGAACCGCCACTCGAATCCCATGAACGCGAGGACCGCGAGCGGTGGCTGGGGCACCCGCCAGCCGAGGCCGGAGGACACGCAGAGCGGGAGCAGATCCGGGACCGTGCCCGGCTCCGCCCCCCGGGTCGAGGCGAGCGAGGCGAAGAGCGCGGCGTGCGTCTGGGTCAGCGTCATGGCGGGCGTCTCGAGCGGCACGCCGGTCTGCACGTCCTCGAAGTACATCCGGCGCGGTGGCTGGCCCGCGGTCATCGGCCGGGGCTCAGGCGGGGCGCCGGCCGACCAGGTGGTCCGTCTCCCCCTCCTGGACGACCTCGCTTCGCTGATTGACCACGCGGCGCGCCATCGTCACCACGCCCCAGCCGGGCTGCTCGCCGTCGCGCTTGCCGGTGACCCGGGCCTCGACGTGGATGGTGTCGCCGATCTTGATCGGCCCCTTGAACTTCCATTTCACCGCGGCGAGGGGGCCCGTGACCTGGGCGGTGACCACCCGGTCGAGGAGGCCTTGCTGGATGGACAGTCCGAGGAGGCCGTGGGCGATGCGCTCGCCGAACTGCGAGGCCTTCATGTACTCGGCGTCGGTGTGGAGCACGTTGTAGTCCCCGCTCAGCCCCGCGAACATGACCACGTCGGCCTCGGTCACGGTGCGGCCCGGGGAGGCATACTCCTCGCCGACCTGGATGTCCTCGAAGTAGACGGCCGGATCACCGCTCACGGGGCGTTAGGATAGCACGGCGCGCGGACCGGGAACCCAGCGCGCCGCCGGCCCGTTTCTTCCACGAGAACGACGGCTTGTGGTATTCTTGCCGCGCTTTTGCGAGGTGCGTGTCCCAGCGGCGTGTCCCTCATCACACCATGGAGGTGCTCATGCAAGACCGCAGACGGTTCATCCTCAAGGGGGCCACGCTGGTCGCGGCGGGCGCGGCCGCGGCGGTCGTCGACGCCCCCAACGTGATCGCCCAGCCTCGGTTCCAGTGGCGGATGCCGACCTTCTGGTCGCCGGCCAACGACGTCCTGATGGGCAACGCCCAGAAGTTCGCCAAGATGGCGGAGGAGATGAGCGGCGGGCGCTTCAAGATCCAGGTCTTCGCGGCCGGCGAGCTGATGCCGGCGCCCGGCGTCTTCGATGCCTGCTCGCAGGGCACGGTGGAGATGTACAACGCGGCGGCCTACTACTGGCCGGGCAAGGAAGTGGCCACCCAGTGGTTCACCGCCATGCCGTTCGGGCTCAACCCGCAGGGGACCTACGCCTGGTACTACTTCGGCGACGGCCTCAAGCTCTGGGAGGAGACCTACACGCCATTCGGCCTCATCCCGCGGCCCTCGGCCTCGACGGGCCCGCAGATGATGGGGTGGTTCAAGAAGAAGATCAACTCCACCGCCGACCTCAAGGGCCTCAAGATGCGCATCCCCGGCCTGGGCGGCAAGGTCTACGCCAAGTACGGCACGTCGGTGGTGCTCCTGCCCCCGGGTGAGATCTACACCGCCCTCGAGCGCGGCGTCATCGACGCCACCGAGTGGGTCGGCCCGCACGACGACATGAAGATGGGGTTCCAGCAGGCCGCCCGCTACTACTACTACCCCGGCTGGCACGAGCCGGGCACCACCGGCGAGTTCGTCTTCAACAAGAAGGCGTACGAGTCGCTGCCGGTGGACTTCCAGCGCATGCTCGACTACATCACGCAGGCGCTGAACACGGTGGAGTTCATGGAGTATTTCACCAAGAACTCGATCGCCCTGCACGAGCTCAAGACCAAGTTCAAGGGCAAGGTGGACTTCATCAAGCTGTCGGATGCCATGATCAAGGAGCTGAAGAAGACGGCCGAGGAGGTCAACCGGGAGGAGTCGGAGAAGAGCCCGATGGCCAAGAAGGTCCACGCCTCCTACACCAAGTTCCAGAACCTGGTCGGGGAGTGGAGCATGATCTCGGAGGGCTCCTACTACAGCCTGCTCGGCTAGGACCGGTCGTCCGCGTCAACCGGGGCGGAGCCTTTCGGGGCTCCGCCCTTCTGCGTTTCCGGGACTACCAGAAGCTCCGGAAGAAGATGATCGTCCCGCTCACCAACTCCGGATAGGCGATCACGATCGTGAGGCCGATGAGCTGGATCGCCAGGAACGGGAGAACGCCCCGGTAGATGGTGGGGGTCGAGATGGTATCCGGCGACACCACGCCGCGGAGGAAGAAGAGGGCGAAGCCGAAGGGGGGTGACAGGAACGACGTCTGGAGGTTCACCCCGATCAGCACGCCCAGCCAGACCGGATCGAAGCCGAAGTGGGTGACCAGCACCGGGGTCAGGATCGGGACGTGGATGAAGCAGATCTCGAAGAAGTCGATGAAGAAGCCGAGGACGAAGATCACGAGCATGACCAGCGCCAGCACTCCGTAGGGCCCGAAGGGCAGGCCCTTGAGGAAGTCCTGGATCAGGTGGTCGCCATTGAGGCCCCGGAAGACGAGGCCGAAGCAGTTGGCCCCCACCAGGATGATGAAGCCGAGGCTCGTGATCCGGAGCGTGGTCTGCATCACGGACTGAAGCATGGGGATCGAGAAGCGGCGCTTCACGATGGTCAGGAGCAGCCCGCCCGTCGCCCCCACCGACGCGGCCTCCGTTGGCGAGGCGATGCCCATGAAGATCGAGCCCAGCACCCCCACGATCAGGGCGAAGGCCGGGATCAACGCCACGGTCACCCGCTTGATGGCCTCACCCCGGAAGGCCGCCAGCTCGTCCGCGGGGATGGCCGGGGCCAGCGCGGGCTTCCACTGCGACAGGACGAAGAGGTAGATGATGTAGAGGCCGACCAGGATGAGCCCGGGAACCGCCGCGCCCACGTAGAGGTCGCCCACCGGCACGCCCATGATGTCGCCCAGGAGGATCAGGATCACGCTGGGCGGGATGATCTGGCCCAGGGTGCCGGAGGCGCAGATCGTGCCGCAGATCAGCTCCTTGTTGTAGCCGCGCCTCAGCATGGTCGGCAGCGAGATCATCCCCATGGTGATGACGCTGGCCCCCACGATGCCGGTGGAGGCGGCGAGGATGGCGCCGACCACCACCACCGAGATCGCGATGCCCCCCTTCAGCTTGCCGAACAGGAGCCCCATCGTCTCGAGCAGCTCCTCGGCCAGCCCCGATTTTTCGAGCGCCACCCCCATGAACACGAAGAGGGGCACCGCGAGCAGCGTGAAGTTCGTCATCGTGCCCCAGATGCGGAGGGGCAGGATGTCGAAGAAGTTGACGTGAAGGTAGCCGAACGAGACGCCGAGCATGCCGAAGAACAGGCCGGTGAACGTGAGGCTGAAGGCCACCGGGAAGCCGAAGAACAGGAAGGCGATCATCCCGACGAACATCGAAGCGCCGAGGATCTGGTCTCCCGGGATCATCCTAGCGGATCTCCCTGATGCGGGTTTCGGGCTCTTCCCAGCCGCGCGCCACGTAGTAGTTCTTCACGGCCTGGGAAAGGCCCTGGATGATCAGGATGACGAACGCGATGATGATGACGCTCTTGAGCGCCCAGCGGGCCGGGATGCCGCCGGGATCGGGAGAGCCCTCGAGCACCATGTAGGCGTTCCGGAAGAAGGGCCACGTGGTGTAGACGATCAGGAGGCAGGACGGGAAGAAGAAGACGAAGAGCAGGATGAAGTTGAGCCAGGCCTTCCGCCGGGGGGACAGCCGGGAGTAGACGATGTCGACCCGGACGTGCTCGTCGTAGAGCATCACGTAGCCGGCGCCCAGCAGGTACGTGATGGCGAAGAGATACCACTCGAGCTCCTGGGTGAAGACGAAGGTTACGTTGAGCGCGTAGCGCATGAGCACGTCGGAGAACACGGTCAGCACCATCACGAGCATGAGCCACGACAGCGCCCGGCCGAAGGCGTCCTGCCAGGCGTCGATCCGCCGGGCGAGGCGCCTGATCGGAGATTCGGCGGGATGGGCCGGCTTGGCGGTCGAGGTGGGGGGGGGCATGCGCGGTGCCGCGATCTTGTAACATGGGGGCTCCCGGCCGGTCAAGCGGCGCCACGAAACGTTGACAGGCGTCCGGGCACGTACTTAGAATCAGACCGACCAGTCGGTCTGGACCACTCGAACCGGGAGGAAGCCATGGCCATCGCCGCCCCCGCGCCACCGCGACTCCGCGATCCGCGTCTGCTTCCGATCTGGGACCGGGTCCAGGCCGGGGAGCGCCTTTCCCGCGAGGACGGGCTGGCCCTCTTCGAGACCGCCGATCTCCACGGCCTGGGTCGGATCGCCGACTTCTTCAAGACCCGGCGGCACGGTGAGCAGGTCTTCTTCGTGCTCAACCGCTACATCAATCCAACGAACATATGTGTCCTCTCGTGCAGCTTCTGCGACTTCGCCCGGAAGAAGGGCGAGGTGGGCGCTTTCGAGAACACGATCGAGGACGTCCTCAACATGATCAAGCCGGGCACCCGGGAGGCCCATATCGTGGGCGGCCATCACCCGGACTGGCCCTTCGAGTATTTCGAGCGGATGATCGAGGCCATCCACAACGCGCGGCCCGAGACCCAGATCAAGGCCTTCACCGCGGCCGAGATCGACTACTTCTGGCGGCGCTGGAAGATCGAGCCCCGCGAGGCCCTCACCCGGCTCAAGAAGGCGGGGCTCCACTCGATGCCCGGGGGCGGCGCCGAGATCTTCTCCCGGCGGCTGCAGAAGCTGCTCCATTTCACGGGCAAGGCCGACGCCGACCGCTGGTGCGAGATCCACGGGATCGCCCACTCCCTGGGGATCAAGACGAACGCCACCATGCTCTACGGGCACGTGGAGACCATGGAGGAGCGGGTGGATCACCTGCTGCGGCTGCGCGAGCAGCAGGACCGGTCGGGTGGCTTCATCACCTTCATCCCCTTGTCCTACCAGACCGGGACCACCAAGCTCGTGCCGCGCCAGACTCCGCCCACCGACGATCTGCGGACGATCGCGGCCTCGCGGCTGCTCCTCGACAACTTCCCGCACATCGAGGCCTACTGGGTGATGATCGGCGAGGCCACCGCCTCCC